>OBNU01000049.1_pt1 | contig 18505 bp, 20 predicted proteins | sample 1494211 | NCBI WGS metagenome assembly OBNU01 (sample SAMEA3275559, study PRJEB22092) | marine metagenome | biome: ENVO:01000252 "freshwater lake biome"; feature: ENVO:00002042 "surface water"; material: ENVO:00000021 "freshwater lake" | collected 2014-06-21T10:00:00+00 | depth 2 m | reverse complement strand
CGCTCGCAGTCATCGTGCATAGCGATCACGTAATGTCCCGCGGCCGCTCTTTAACGGAGAAGATGAAAGAGCTTATACCGCGGCAGATGTTTGATGTTGCCATCCAGGCGGCCGTGGGTGGCAAGGTAGTCGCGCGTCAAACCGTTAAAGCGCTTCGAAAAAATGTGACGGCAAAGTGTTATGGTGGTGATGCCAGTCGCAAACGCAAGTTGCTGGAAAAACAAAAAGCAGGGAAAAAGCGCATGAAGCAGGTTGGACGCGTCGAGGTGCCACAGGCCGCTTTCCTAGCGGTGTTACAAGTCGATAATTAAGGACCCGATCATGTCATTAGATTTTCCGCTTATTTTATTAGTACTTGTGACGGTGAGTGGCCTTATTTGGCTGAGTGATGTCGTTTGGTTTGGACCAAGGCGGCGCGCCAACGACGAAGCTACTGGGGTTACTTCCAATGAGCCGGTTTCAGTCGAGTATGCCCGTTCGTTCTTTCCGATGTTGTTTATCATTTTCGTGCTTCGGTCGTTTATCGTTGAGCCTTTTCAGATCCCATCTTCTTCGATGGTGCCTACGCTAGAGGTGGGCGATTATATTTTGGTGAACAAATTCAGCTACGGCTTACGTTTGCCCGTTGCGCGAACCAAGGTCGTTGAGTTGGGTTTTCCAGAAAGAGGCGACGTAGTGGTCTTTTTCCCGCCGCACCAGAACAAGACCTACTTCATCAAACGCGTCATCGGTATTCCCGGAGATGTCGTCGAATACAGTAATAAGCGCCTGAGTGTGAACGGCGTACCCATAGAGCTAGAGTTTGGTGAAGTCGTCATCGAGGGCGGCAGGCCTTACCACGTTGCGACTGAATCACTGAGTTCGGAAGACTCGAGAGAAATCCAACTTGATCCGATGCGCCCAGCGCGAGATTTTAAAGAAGTCGTGCGTCCTGGCCACTATTTCATGATGGGAGACAATCGCGATAACAGCAGTGACAGTCGAGTGTGGGGGCAGGTGCCGGAAACGGATATCGTCGGAAAAGCATTCGCGATTTGGATGCATTGGGAATCGGTACTGAGTATTCCTAGTTTTGATCGAGTGGGAGGCATTCGTTGAGTTTGAGCGCCGAGCAGCAGCGGGCCGTTGAGCGCGCGATCGGGTATCAGTTTCGCGACCCGAGCCTGCTCAATCAGGCCTTGAAACATCGTAGTGCGGGCTCGACCAATAACGAGAGACTCGAGTTTCTGGGTGATTCTATCGTCAATCATATTGTCGCAGAGGCCATTTACCAAAGGTTTCCCAGCGCGTCAGAAGGTGAGATGAGCCGACATCGAGCCAGTTTAGTGAAAGGAGACACTCTAGCCGTCATTGCTCGCGAAATGGCGTTGGGGAACTTCATTCAACTGGGCCTCGGCGAGCGCAAAAGTGGTGGTCATCAGCGGGCCTCAATACTGGCTGATGCGCTCGAGGCAATTGCCGGTGCGATTCTTCTAGATTCTGATTTCGAGCGTGTTAAGCAGGTTGTCACAGAGTGGTTTCAGTCGCGGTTGAACGATAACGCCGACCATGCAACCAGCAAAGACCCCAAAACGCAATTACAGGAAATACTGCAAGGACGCGGCTTGCCCCTACCGGAGTACGACTTGATAACGACTCGTGGAGAAGATCATCAGAAGGTATTTGTGGTGGAGTGTCGTGTTCCTGCGCTGACTCTGTGTGAAACGTCTAGTGCCAGCAGTCGTCGCAGAGCCGAGCAGGGTGCTGCACAAAAAGTCTTGGAGCGCGTGCGGTGACGAAGGCCAAAGTTAAGACCGCACTGGTGGCCATTGTGGGTAGGCCAAATGTGGGGAAGTCGACCCTGTTGAACCATATTCTGGGACAGAAGTTAAGTATCACCTCGAGGAAGCCTCAAACAACTCGTCACACCTTGCTGGGTATCCGCACCGAAGAGGACTACCAGCTTGTTTTTGTTGATACCCCCGGCATTCACTCGGCGCACAAAAAAGCACTCAATGAGTATATGAATCAGGCAGCCAATCAGGCGATGGTGGATACCGATATTATTTGTATGGTGGTCGATCGTACTCATTGGAATGCCGATGATGAGAGGGTCTTCACGCAGGTCAAAAAACACCCTGCGAAGCTGATTATTCTGGTCAACAAAATTGATTTGCTGAAAGATAAATCCCGTCTGCTCCCCTACATAGAATCGCTGGCACAGCGCGAGGGCGTCGCTGATATTATTCCAATATCGGCTTTTACGGCCACTGATGTGAGCCGCTTGGTTGAAACTCTAGTAGCCGAGAGCCCCATCGGAGAAGCACTTTTCCCTGCGGATCAAATTACGAATCGAAGCTCGCGTTTTCTGGCAGCAGAGATTGTCCGGGAAAAAATTACTCGGCAGCTCGGTGATGAGTTGCCTTACGCTGTCACGGTTGCAATAGAGTGTTTTGATGTTGGCGAGCGCTTCACCGAGATTCATGCGACTATTTATGTTGAGCGGAGTAGTCAAAAGCGCATCTTGATCGGCGATGCAGGTAGTCGGATGAAGTCCATTGGCACCGAGGCGAGACATGATATGGAGCGTTTATTTGATCATCGAGTCATTCTGAAGCTCTGGGTCAAGGTCAAAGAGAATTGGTCTGACGATGCTCGCGCTCTGAAAACACTCGGATTCACCGAGAACGAGTAGACATGTCGCAGTCGCAACAGCAGCCGGCCTATGTGTTACGCAAACGCGCTTACCGAGAGACCAGCGAGCTAGTTGATCTGATGACGCCCAATTTAGGTAAGCTGTCATGTGTGGTGAACGGTGCGAAGCGGAAGCGCTCGGGTGGTTCGTATACCCAGCGTTTACAGCTTTTTCAACCACTCGTCGTCCGTTTTCAGGGACGCTCCGAGCTGAAAACATTGATCGATGTCGAGGACGTTGGGCCATTAACCCCTCTGGTCGGCGAGGCTTTTTTTGGCGCCTGTTATGCCAATGAACTCTTGCTTAGGGTGCTTCAGCCCACTGACCTGTGCCTGGAGCTTTTTGCCGCATATGGCGAGCTCTTGCGCCAGCTGGCCCAACCTGAGATGCTCCGTTTGGCGTTGCGGAGGTTTGAATGGCAAGTTGTCTGCCATCTTGGAGCTGATCTTGATTTGAGCATTGATGCCATCAGTGGCCGACCCTTAGAGGCGACGCAACGCTATGAATTTATCCCGGGTAGAGGGTGGCGTGGTGTTGGTGCCGAGGGGCGAGAGAGTGTGTCTGGCGACTGGGCCTTGGCGTTTTCGAATCAAGAGCCAAACGCATGGGAAAGTCCACAGGCGCGGCAGATACTGGCATTGCTGCTTCTGCCTTACGTTGGCGAGGCACCTTTCAAAAGCCGAGATTTTTGGGTTCAGAGCGCGAGTAAGGGTTGATTGAGTGATTATTGGGCTGGGAACAGATCTGGTAGAAATAGCTCGAATCGATCGTGTGTATCAGCGGCACGGTGAACGGTTTGCGCGGCGTATTTTGACCCCAACAGAGTATCTGCAGTTTACCGATCGACAGTACTGCGTCGCGTATTTAGCCAAAAGATTTGCCGCCAAAGAGGCGATTGTAAAGGCCTTGGGCACAGGATTCCGGGGGTTGATGCAGTGGCAAAATATAGAAGTGCTGGCAGATCGACTCGGTAAACCGGTCGCCTATTTGTTGAATGGTGCGGCGGAGCAGTTAGAGCAGCAGAGCACGATCAGTATTACGATCAGTGACGAGCGGCAGTATGCCCTGGCATTTGCGCTTTATCACCGAGTCTAAGTCAATTTTCGACAGCTGGAGGAAAGACGGTGCCAATCTATCCGACTATAGAGTCCTGTATTGGGGAGACCCCCTTAATTCGTCTGCAGCGATTGCCGGGCAACACCACCAATACTCTGCTGGCAAAATTGGAAGGCAATAATCCTGCCGGTTCGGTCAAAGATAGACCCGCCATGAACATGATTACTGCCGCCGAGGAGCGCGGTGATATTCAGCCGGGCGATGTGCTGATCGAGGCTACCAGTGGCAATACCGGTATCGCTCTGGCGATGGCAGCGGCCATTAAGGGGTATCGATTAAAGTTGATAATGCCCTCTCATATGAGCAGTGAACGAAAACTGGCGATGGCGGCCTACGGTGCTGAATTAATTGAGGTGAGCCAAGCAGAGGGAATGGAGGGCGCAAGAGATCTAGCACTCCGGCTGCAGTCTGAAGGTGTTGGCAAGGTGCTTGATCAATTTGGCAACCCCGACAACCCAGCAGCGCATTTTAAGGGAACTGGGCCTGAGATTTGGCGTCAAACCAATGGCGAGGTAACACACTTTGTTGCTTCTATGGGCACTACAGGGACCATTATGGGCTGCTCTCGATTCTTTAAATCAGTCAATCCCGATATTCAAATTGTTGGTCTGCAGCCGGCTGATGGGGCCAGTATTCCTGGCATTCGACGTTGGCCAGAGGCTTATCTACCCTCGATTTACAAGCCTGATACCGTTGATGTGATTTACGACATTGATCAGACCGAGGCGGAAGAGACGATGCGCCGCATGGCAAAAGAGGAAGGTATTTTCTGTGGTGTCAGCTCGGGTGGCGTGATGGCGGGTGCATTGCGTCTGAGTCGTCAAGTGAGCAATGCGACTATCGTCGCTATCGTCTGTGATCGTGGCGATCGATATTTATCGACCGGTGTGTTTGATGGGTAGACTCGGTGGTTAGGGTTCGCGATATCGCTACTGCGGAGCCAGGCTCGGCTGAGTTTTTCGCCGACTGGCTCGGTCGCGTTGGTGCAAGCTTCGGTGATTCTGAGTTAGCGACTATTACAGCGGCGGTTGAGCGTCTCAAAACTTTGCAAGAGCGTCCGAGGGTCGAGGCCGCCGATTGGGCATCAGACACGGATCTGGTCTCTGATAGTCTCGATATTGCCTCGATTCTTTTGGAGTTGAAAATTGATGCTGCGGGCCTGCTGGCTGGTTTGCTGTATCGCGCTGTGCGCGAGCAGAGGCTGAGTGTTGAAGCGGTGCGACGCGAATTTGGTGCGGTCACCTCAGAGCTGGTTGTTGGGGTGCTTAAAATGGCCGATGTCGGCGATATCAGCAATCTGACGGATACCTCGGTGCTCGGTCAAGCGCAGTCGGCCAACGATAATTTACGCCAAATGCTGGTCGCTATTGTCGATGACGTGCGCGTTGCGCTGATCAAGCTCGCCGAGCGCACGTGTGCTTTGCGCAAGGTGAAAGAGGATGCGCAAAGGCGAATCCGTATCGCGAAAGAGGCCGCGGGGCTTTATGTGCCGCTGGCCCATCGGCTCGGTATCGGCCAGTTGAAGTGGGAGCTCGAAGATCTCTCTTTTCGCTACGAGTCGCCCGGTGTATATCAGCGTATTGCGCGTCTGTTAGATGGCAAGAGAGTAGAGCGGGATCGCTACGTTGAGCGTGTATCTCAGCAGGTATCGACAGCCCTGAATAAAGCTGGTGTTGATGCCCAAACTTCGGGTCGCGCGAAGCATATTTTTAGTATTTGGCGAAAAATGCAGCGCAAGGGGATCGGTTTTTCGCAAGTTCATGACGTGAGGGCAATCCGGATACTGGTACCCAATCCCACTGACTGCTATACCACTCTAGGCGTAATCCATGGTCTCTGGAAAACCATACCCAATGAGTTCGATGACTACATCGCTAATCCTAAGCCCAATGGCTATCGTTCATTGCATACAGCGGTAGTGGGGCCTGAGGGTAAAGTACTCGAAGTCCAAGTCAGAACCCATGAAATGCACGATGAGGCGGAATTAGGTGTTTGTGCACATTGGCGTTATAAGCAAAACGACAAACATCGAAAACTCTCAGTGTATGACGAAAAGTTAGAGTGGCTCAGACACGCCTTAGCGCTGCAAGATGAGACGGGCGATCAGGATGCTTTTAAAGAAACCCTGCAGTTCGGGGCAGATTATGATCGGGTGTTTGTATTTACCCCGAAAGGCGACATTATTAATTTAATGCGAGGTGCGACTCCGATCGATTTTGCCTATCACGTGCACTCCGAAATTGGGCATCGATGTCGAGGCGCTCGAGTGAACGGTAGTCTTGTACCCCTGACAACACCCCTCGAAACTGGTGACAGAGTGCAAATCATAGTGGGAGACGAGGCCTCGCCCAAGCGGGATTGGTTGCGGCAAGGTGCGCGCTGGATGGTATCCAGTCGGGCCCGATCACAAGTCCTCAATTGGTTCAGACAGCGAACCAGAGATGAGAATGTCGCCAGCGGTAGGGCCTTGTTAGATAAAGCCTTTAAGCGCTTGGCGATGACCGCTCTCGATTACACCAGATTAGCAAGTAAGGTTCAGTGTGCCAGTGTCGATGATCTTTATGCCGCGGTGGGTTCTGGCGAACTCTCAGCTCAAGGGGTCGTAGGCGTTGCTCAAACGATGATCGGACCGAGCTCAGCGGCGCGGCTGACCAGCTCGGTTCAGAAAGATCAGGGAACTCTTGATTCTCAGTTTGTAGGCTGGGCTGGTCACCGGGGTCGGATTCATCGTGCGGGCTGTTGTAATCCTCTAGAAACTGATCGAGTGGGTGGGTTTGTGACCCGCACACGAGGTGTATCGGTGCATCGTATCGACTGTCAACGCTGGCTTAAACTCGTTGAAATGGCGTCCGACCGCGTTGTGGAAATCCGTTGGGAGGCAGGACAAATTGCTGGTTTAGAGGTCACCATCGAGGTCCGCGCCTACGACCGTCGTGGGCTGTTGAGAGATGTCACCGACCAGTTGGGCGCAGAAGGTGCGAACCTGATTGCAGTCAATACGCAAACCGATCGACGAACCCAAATGGCGACTTTGAATTTATTCTTAGAAGTGCCAAGTTTGGCAGTACTCGATATTGCGTTAGAACAAATACAGCGATTACCTAACGTGATTTCGGCGGAACGTATTCCACAGGATATCAGCCATGTCTGAGTCATTTTATACCTGGGAGGATCTGCGCTATTTGATGACGCGACTGCGTGACCCAGAGACAGGCTGCCCGTGGGATCTGCAGCAAACGGCAGACAGCATTGTGCCGCACACGCTTGAAGAGGTTTACGAGCTTGTTGCAACCATCGAATCAGGTGACGTCGACGCCATGCGTGATGAGCTGGGTGATGTCTTATTTCAGGTTGTGTTTTATGCCCAGTTGGCGCAGGAACAAGCTCACTTTGATCTCAGTGAGGTGGTTCATGGGTTGGTATCGAAGCTGATCAGGCGCCACCCTCATGTCTTCACTGATGGTCACTTGAGGGCTGTTCAAAGGCACCATTTCGCTACTGAAGCGGTTATGGATCAATGGGAATCAATAAAGCAAGCTGAGCGGGAAACGAAATTACAAATGCATGTGCTCGACGATGTTCCGGTGAGTTTGCCGGCTCTCACGCGTGCTCAAAAATTGCAGAAACGAGCGAGTACAATCGGTTTGGATTGGTCTGCGTTAGCGCCCGTGCTCAGTAGTCTAAAGCAGGAATTATGTGAGTTTGAAATGGCTCTGGACAGCCCCGAAAAACACGCCGATATAGCGCATGAGCTGGGTGATCTGATGTTCTGCTGTGTGAATCTAGCCCGACATCTGAAGCTCGACGCGGAACAAGTACAGCGAGCTGCCAATCAGCGATTCGAGGCGCGGGTCCGCGCCTATACTGCATTGGCTGAACAACAGGGATTGAGCCCAGTGGCGCTCACTGACGAGCAGCGCGATGCGCTCTGGTCGGCTGCGAAGCAGCAAGTACAGAGGCAGAGCGAGCATTCTCGCGGGCATAGTTGATATAAGCATTAGGTAGGGTTGTAGTCTTTGAAGTGGCTGTGTATCTTAGCGCGTCTGGCTAAACAGTATTTGCCGCCCCTCGCGGGTCGGCATCTTCAGTGAACAAGGATTTCTATGAGAATCATTTTGTTAGGTGCTCCCGGAGCAGGCAAAGGGACCCAGGCTCAGTTTATTTGCGAGCAGTTTGGAGTGGTTCAGATTTCCACCGGCGATATGTTGCGCGCTGCCGTGAAGGCGGGTACCGAGCTTGGGTTGCAAGCAAAGGCGGTGATGGATGCCGGCGCATTGGTTTCCGATGAGATTATTATTGGGCTTGTGCAAGAGCGAATTCAGGCACCTGACTGTGCTCGAGGGTTCTTGTTTGACGGCTTTCCGCGCACGATTCCCCAGGCGGAAGCCCTGGTGAATGCTGGCGTTGCGATTGATCATGTACTGGAGATTGCGGTGGCTGATGATGAGATTGTCTCCCGTCTGAGCGGTCGGAGAGTACATCCAGCATCGGGTCGTATTTACCACGTAATTCACAATCCTCCGGCGCGAGAGGGCTGCGACGATCTGACCGGTGAGGCCCTTGTGCAACGGGACGATGATCGCGAAGAAACAGTTCGTAAACGTTTATCTGTGTATCACCAGCAAACCGCACCACTGGTTGGTTTCTATCAGTCTATGACGGGTCCTGATGCACCGAAATATCATAGAATCGAGGGAGTGGGTGACCTCGAAGCCATCAAGATTAGAATCAGTGAAGCCTTAGCGGCTTGCTAACTAGCCGAGGATAGGGCGTGTTATCTGATCAGCAGCTGTTTCGCTTTAGTCGGCAGTTGCTGGTCCCGCAAGTCGATTTGATCGGCCAACGAGCATTTCTCGATGCCAAAGTGCTGATCGTCGGTATGGGTGGGATCGGTAACCCTGTGGCGCTCTATTTGGCAAGCAGTGGGGTGGGCCATTTGACCTTGGTCGATTACGATCAGGTCGAGCTGCACAATCTCCCGCGGCAGGTGCTGTTGACTGACGCTGATCTGGGGCGATCTAAAGTCACTGTGGTGGCAGAAAAATTAACCTTGCAGTGTCCGGACGTCGATATTCAAGCATGTGATGGTCGTATCGAAGATCTCATCGACACCTTGGGTCAATTCGATATTCTGGTGGATGCGACCGATTCAGTGACAGTAGCGCACTTCCTAAACCGTTACTCGGTACAACATCATGTTCCTCTGTTATACCTGTCTGCGATTGGCACAGAGGGGCGTTTGTTTATGGCCCGAGGGTGGCGTGATGATTCAGCCTGCTTGGGCTGTTGGCTACCGGAACTGAGTGATCAAAATGAAGGCTGTGAACGTCTCGGTGTATTGAGTCCCAGCGTTGGAACTATCGGGGTGTTAGGGGCAGTACAAGTGCTGCGCGCTGTGCTCGGGGATTATGGAACGGATCTGGTGTGCTTGGATACCTGGTCTTTGAATCAAATCAGTGTTTCGGTAAGCTGTCTAGCAGACTGTCGTGTTTGCGGGCCGTCGGCCCCTGGTTAGGAGAAGCGGTATGTCCGAGTTAACCCACCTCGATGCCTTTGGTCGTGCGACCATGGTCGATGTTGCTGGCAAGCAATCTTCACAGCGCAAAGCGGTTGCGCAAGCAGTATTGCGATTGCCCTCACGGGTAGAGCAAGCCCTGCGCGACTCGACTGTTCCGAAAGGGGATGTATTCGCTACTGCCCGCGTTGCGGGAATTCAGGCCGCCAAGAAATGCAGTGATCTCATACCCCTTTGTCATCCTCTTGCACTCAGTTCTGTCGGTGTCGACTTTATTTGGCAAGATTCAGATCTGGCAGTGACCTGCTCAGTTGGTACTACAGGAGTAACAGGCGTAGAGATGGAGGCGCTCACAGGCGTGAGCGTCGCGGCACTGACGATTTATGATATGTGCAAAGGGCTTGATAAAGGCATCACGTTTAAGGTCGAGTTGATCTCGAAGTCGGGCGGTAAATCAGGTGATTGGCATGCAGAACATTAGTTTACTCTGGTTTGGTCGTCTGTCTTCGTTAGGTGCTGAAGTTGGGACGGTGTGGCAGGTAGAGGGTCACGGTTGTGAGCTTGAGGCCTTATTGTCTGAGCTTGCTGAATCAGCGCCTCAGCTGCGGCAAGTCATCGAGTCTGAGCATTTTAAAGTCGCGATTAACGACACCCTAGTCGAACGCACTGCATGGGTCCATCCGGGTGATCGTGTTGCGATGTTACCACCCGTTACGGGGGGCTAGATGCAGGAGCTTGCCCGCGCTCATACTGCGATTACAGACAAGGAGCTGACAGCGGAAAGCGTGTATCAACTCACGCTTGCCGAGAGTGGGGCGGTTGGCGCGATATGCTTGTTCTCGGGACACGTGCGCGAATATGATCACCATCTGGCCTCTGGTCGCCTAACCCAGTTGCATCTGCAGTACTATGCGGGGCTTACTGAAGCGTCGCTGAATGAGATTGTGGCTGATGCGCATCATCGCTGGGAGCTGGAGTGGGTCAGTGTAGTGCACCGTGTGGGTACCATGTCGGCAGGCGACACCATTGTGGTGGTGAGCGTGAGCGCATTACATCGCGCTGCCGCGTTCGATGCGGCGCGTTTTATCATGGACCAGTTAAAGACTCGGGCACTCTTGTGGAAGCGGGTCGCGGATCAAGATGAGGCGGTTTGGGTTGATGTTAAAGCCAATGATATTAATGCGTCAAAATCATGGTAATCAGTAGGTTGTATAACATATCTAATCTAGTTTGTTATTTTTGGTCCCGCTAGACCGCTAGACCGCTAGACCGCTAGACCGCTAGACCGCTAGACCGCTAGACCCCTAGATCACTAGATTGATTGACGTTGAGTAATTCCTGATCTGAAAAGGGGATGCGGACCGTTTTGGATTGTGCCGCAATCCAATCGTGCCATCGAAGGTGTCCACCGCCAATGAGCACCTCTAGGCCCGCAAGCGTTGACCGGTGTGCCACTGCCAGTAGTGCATTTTTGTGCGTGCCCTCTGCGTGCGCGACCGCGAGAGTAGACTCGGTATCGAGCAGCGAGGTCAGTAAAGTGCTCACCCAATGGTCAGAGAGTTGTGGCAGATCGCAGGCAGCGACCGCGAAGTAGGGTGTTGTGAGATGATCACGTGCCGCGAGAAGCCCCGCTAACGGACCGGATCCAGCAAACTGTTGATCGATGATCACGTGGTCACAGAGTGCGGCGTAGTGCGGTAATTGGTGCGGCTGGCAGACAACCAGTTGTGCGCTCGTCTGATGTCTGAGCGAGTTGATAACTCGCAGCGCCATCGGTTGCTGATCGATCAGCAGCAGGCCTTTATCGATCCCATGCATGCGCCGAGATTGCCCTCCGGCAAGCACGATACCGGTCACATTTTGAAGGGTAGGTTTATGTTTCAAGACGTCGTCTCGATTCGTGTTGTGTGACATAATTGTGGCATGCATCCAATACTAAGCTTAGATACCGCTACTCGCAGCGCAACGGTGACGCTGGGGACATCCGACGCCTACACCATTGTGCACAGTGATCCAGAGGCCCGCAATAGTCGCGATCTCATGCAACTGATTGCGGGTATTCTCGCACCCTGTGGTGGTCTTGCTCAGACGCAATTAGAGGCTGTGGCATTAAATCGAGGGCCGGGGTCTTATACGGGTGCCAGAATTGGCGCCAGTGTGATTCAAGGGATTGCCTACGCTAAGGGGCTGCCAGTGGTGTTACTGACCACATTTGAACTGCTGTTATTGCGCGCAGAGTCACTCGGATTGTTGTCAGCACAGCGAGATATCCGAAGAATCGTTCTGGTGGTTGAGTCTAAAGTAGGCGAATATTTTTGGGTTGAGTATGAGTCAGCCGATAAGCTTGGCTCTGACCAAAGCCTCTTGCTCGCGCCGCAATCGCAGTTGTCGCCCTTATCGATCGATACTGGTGAGCGTCTGCTAGAGCTGCATCAAACACCCCACACGTTGATTGTTGCAAATGACACTATCAGCCAGCACCCACTCGGTAGTCAATTAGTACGCGCTTGTTTCCTGAAACCCTCGATTGAACTGGCTTACCCCTTGATCGAAGCGCGGCTCGCCAGAGGCGAGGTGGTCGACGCCTTGAGCGTCGATCCGCTGTATGGTCAGGAGACCATTGGTTGGAAAACACTCGCCGAGCAGCGCCAATGATGCAAGGGGACACTGTCTGGTGGATTTTGGCCTTAATCCAGGGGCTGACGGAGTTTTTACCGATCTCATCCTCTGCTCATTTGGTGTTGCCTTCTCAGCTCATGGGTTGGCCCGATCAAGGGCTTGCATTCGACGTGGCGGTTCATCTGGGCACGCTCCTCGCGGTACTCATTTATTACCGGCAAGATGTCACGCTGCTTGTAAAGGGTACGGCGCAGTCGATTCGCTTTGGCACAGCTAATGATGAGTCACGTTGGGTCGGTTTTCTCGTGGTCGCGACTGTACCCGCGGTGCTGGTGGGCGCATCTAGTGGTGACTTCATTGAAGAACAATTAAGGTCAGTCGTGGTGATAGCAGGGACCACCATTATTTTTGGTTTGCTGCTTGGTGTCGCCGATTTAAGAGTACGTCAGGTTGAGCGATGGATGCTTGGGTTCTGGTCTATGGCTCTGGCTCTGGGGCTTGCTCAGAGTCTCGCTTTGATTCCAGGCGTATCGCGTTCGGGAATCACCCTCACTGCGGGGTTGCTTCTTGGGATGAGCTATCAGTCTGCTGCAAGGACTTCATTCTTGATGTCTATCCCGGTTATTTTCGGCGCTGGGGTCCTGAAAACAGTTGACCTTGTTGCCCAAGAGAGTGCGGTAGATTGGTCGCTCTTACTGATGGCTGCAGCCCTTGCTGGGATCACGGCATATAGCTGCATCACTGTATTCCTCAGAATTCTCGATCGAGTAGGCTTGCGACCTTTCATGTGGTATCGGCTTGTACTCGGCATGCTTCTGTTATTAACACTGGTATGAAAGGCGCACTGTTATGAAAATCGGGTTTATTGGGCTGGGTGTTATGGGTTTCCCCATGGCGGGACATCTTCAGTCGAAAGGTTATGACGTGCGTGTGTATAACCGTACTGCGGCGACCGCGCTGCGCTGGCAGGATCAGTTTCGAGGAAGCGTTGCCGATACCCCACAGGAGGCGGCTCTTGGCTCCGACGTGGTGTGTTTGTGTGTTGGTAACGATGACGACGTCAGAGCGATGACGCTGGGAGATACCGGTGTCCTGAAGGTGATGCGGCCTGGCAGTGTGTTAGTAGATCACACCACAGCAAGTGCTGACTTGGCTCGAGAGCTTTTTGCAGTGGCGCGACTGGGCGAAGTCGGCTTTGTTGATGCCCCCGTATCAGGTGGTCAAGTTGGGGCAGAAAAGGGTGCCTTAACGATTATGTGCGGTGGTGATGCTGAGATCTTCGCTCAGGTCGAACATGTTCTTCTCAGTTATGCCAAGTGCGTTCGTCTGCTCGGTCCGGCCGGCAGTGGCCAGTTAGCAAAAATGGTGAATCAGATTTGTATTGCCGGCGTCGTTCAGGGACTCTCCGAGGCCCTGAATTTTTCGGAGAGAGTTGGGCTCGATACCGAGGCCGTCATCGAGGTGATCCGGCAGGGTGCTGCTCAGTCGTGGCAGATGGAAAACCGGTCTACGAGCATGTTAGCCGGACACTACGAACACGGCTTTGCCGTTGACTGGATGCGAAAAGATTTGGGTTTGGTGAAATCAGTCGCCGCCGCAAACGCGATCGAGATACCATTGACAGAGCAAGTTGATCACTATTACGCAGATGTACAATCGATGGGTGGCGGGCGCTGGGATACCTCGAGCTTGCTGAAGCGATTGCAACTGCGCCACGACCTTATCGATAAGACGACGGAGTAACTATGGTAGCGGTGACTGAAGGGCTGATGGATTTTTTGAAGCGAGCTGTAACGCCTTTCCATGCAGTAGAAGTATTAAAGGCGCAGCTGCAGACCGCGGGTTTTCAGGCGCTTGACTATTCGCAGCCGGTACTCCCGGGCGGCAAGTACTATCGCGTTGGTAATGGCAGTACTATTATGGCGCTGGTGGTTGGGCCAGAGGGCTGGCAGGCGCGTGGTATTGCGCTAGCCGGTGCGCACACAGATAGCCCGACCTTAATGGTGAAGCCGAAGCCCGAAAAAAACAGTCAAGGTTATGCTCAGCTGGGCGTTGAGGTTTATGGAGGGGCGCTGCTGAATCCTTGGTTTGACCGCGATTTGTCGCTGGCCGGGCGAGTGAGTTATCAACGTCAGGGCAGTGTTGGGTCAGCGCTGGTCGACTTTAAGCGCGCCATAGCGATCATTCCCAGTCTCGCGATTCACCTAGACCGAGAAGCCAACCGCAGTCGCAGTATCAATCCGCAAACTGACATTGTCCCGCTAGTGGGTCAAAACATGAGTGATTGGTCGATCCGAGGCCTGCTGCAATCGGAACTCGCCGAGCAAGCTGTCGAGGTTGATCAAGTCCTTGATTACGAACTGTGTTTCTATGATACCCAAGGGCCGAGTGTGCTGGGCTGGCAAGGCGAGTTCTTGGCGTCCGCTCGGCTCGATAATCTGCTTTCTTGCTACCTTGGTATGCGTGCCTTGATCGAATCAAGCGGTGATTGCACTGCGGTGATGGTATGTAATGATCACGAAGAGGTTGGGAGTGTCTCGGCTGTGGGTGCGAGTGGTCCCATGCTGGCTCAGCTTTTGGCTCAAATAGAGCCTGATCGAGCGGCGTTAAATGAGCTACTGCAGCGGTCGATAATGATCTCATGTGACAACGCTCACGGTATTCACCCCAACTTCGCTGACCGGCATGATGACAATCATGGCCCTCTCCTCAATCATGGGCCTGTGATCAAACTGAACTCAAATCAGCGCTATGCGACGAATTCAATCACCAGCGGCTATTTCAAGGATTTGGCGCAGCGTTGCGAGGTGCCAGTCCAGTCCTTCGTAGTGCGCAGCGATATGGCATGTGGTAGCACGATAGGCCCAATTACAGCAGGCGAGATAGGCGTGCAAACGCTCGATATCGGTGTCCCCACCTTTGCCATGCATTCAATTCGAGAGTTAGCCGGCACAAAAGATATTGAGTCGCTGGCAACCGTCTTGCAGTATTATTTTTCTCATCATCAAGCTCTGCCACAAGGTTAACGAATTATGGTGACACCACAGCGGGTATTGACCGGCATAACCACTACTGGAACACCCCATTTGGGCAATTACGTCGGTGCCATCGCACCCTGTATCGAGGCATCGACTCGCGCAGATACAGAGTCGTTCTTGTTCCTCGCTGATTACCATGCGCTGATTAAGTGCCAAGATCCCGCACGCGTCCGTCAGTCCTCAAGAGAGATCGCGGCGACTTGGCTTGCGCTGGGGCTCGATCCCAGCCGGACGGTGTTTTATCGGCAGTCTGATGTCCCAGAAATTATGGAGCTGTGTTGGATTTTGTCTTGCTCGGCTGCGAAAGGACTCATGAATAGGGCTCATGCCTACAAAGCGGCAGTCGCAGATAACGAGGCGCGCGGGGCCGATCAAGATCTTGGTATTACGATGGGCCTATTTAGTTACCCACTGCTTATGTCTGCAGATATTTTGATGTTTCAGGCGACGCATGTCCCAGTCGGTCGCGATCAAATTCAGCACATCGAAATGGCGCGGGATATTGCGAGTCGGTTCAATCATCACTACGGCGAGTTGCTGGTGCTCCCCGAGGCGGTGGTCGATCAGGATACGTCGACCCTGCAGGGACTCGATGGGCGCAAGATGAGTAAAAGCTACGGTAACACGATTCCCTTGTTCGATAGCGAGAAGACCCTAAAGAAGCTGATTAACAAAATCCAGACCAATCTACTCGAGCCAGGTGAGCCCAAAGATCCTGATTCATCTGCCGTGTTCCAGATTTGGCAGGCGTTTGCGACGCCTTCTGAGACTGACAGTATGCGCAAAGAGTTTGAGCAAGGCATTGCGTGGGGAGAGGCGAAGAAGCGACTTTTTGAGCTGATCAATGATCACCTAAGTCCGGCGCGAGCTCGTTATAACGAGTTACTAGAGCATCCAGAGGCGATCGAAGCAACCCTGTGCGAGGGAGCAGTCAGAGCACGCAGCTACGCGTCGCCTCTGATGCGGGCTATTCGCGAAGCGGTTGGTATCCAGTCAATGAGTTAGCTCTGGGGGCTATACCGAAGCGTCCAGAATAAACTGCGCGGCTCCCCAACGAAGTAGCGCTCTTGACCGAATCCATAGTCAGCCCGCTCGGCATAGTCTGTGTCTGTGAGATTCATGACCCGCAATCCGATTTGCCATTGCGGCGAGATTGTCCAAGAAGCCCTCAGATTGATTAACGTGTGCCCCGGGTAGGTATTTTGATTTGTTGGTTCAGTCGCGTACTCATCCTGATACACCAACTCGAGCTCGGTGGCCCATCGCGGCGCGTTATAGCCCAGATGAGCCCCAGCCAGCCATCGTGGTGCGGTGTCTATGGCATTACCCTGAATGCTCTGGTTGACACCTAGATAACCGGGATTATTGGCGTAGCGATGCTCGGCGTACGCGAGAGATAACGACGCTCGCCAGGGGCTGGTGGAGCGGCTCGTTAAGAGGAGCTCTGCACCCTTGTGAGACGTCTTCGCGCCGGTGACATAAAAGCGATTAGCGTCTTGAAAGATGACATCGGTTTTATCCATGTCATAGGCTGTGGCATCAAGTGTCCAGTGAGCCTGTTCTGTCCGATAGCCAATTTCGACACTTTGCATCGCTTCTGAGTCGAGCTTAGCTTGTGCTTGCCCGTTCTGCAGGCGATACAGCTCACCCGTCTCGGGTGGTCTAAAACCGCGTGCAATATTGAGCCGCAGCGCCTGTTCCGGTCGCAACTGCCAGACCAGGCCAGTATGCGCGTTGATGTCAGAAAAACGATCGGAGGTATCGGAGGGTCGATAAAATCTGCACGCTGAGGCGGTCGGGGCACAGGCGCTTCCGTTACTGAGTCGATTATCGTAGTCATAGCCGGTTGTTTCTGTTCGCACACCCATAGACCAGTTGACTGAGTCACCTAAGGGTTGATTGAAGAGGACGAATAGGGCACTGGTGTCGGCGGCTACCGTGTAGTCATAGTGCGCACCCTGGGGCTGATTGGGGCTAAAGGGTCGCGGCTGATTCTCTTGTAAATCACCCTTGGTGAACTGAGTGTCAAAGCCCAGCTGGAGCTCTCCAGTTAGGAGTGCACTCCGCCAAGCGGTTTGCAGGCCGATACTGCTATGTCCAGTTTTCTCGATCGCCTGCCAGGGCAAGAAATGTTGCAGAAAGCGCATGTTGTTGTGTCGCACAAAACCAGTGACTGACCAACCAGAGGTGTCCATGGTGTGGCTCATGGTATGTGATAAGTGAAACGAGCTTGCGTCTCGGAAAGCCTCGGGGTTGGGATTGAGTCGTTTGAGCGATTTGATCCGGTAGACATCGTCACCCTGAATATAACCCGCAGTTTCCTGGTTGAGTTGGGTGAACGATAGAAAAGTCGTGTGGTCAGTTTGGTCTGCACTGGCGTGTCGGGTGATGCTCAACTTGTGTTGATCGTAGCCCGCATCCTGCTTGAACCCGCCGTCACTCACTCCCGTAACCCCAAGTTTCCACTCGGCGCCTGAGGTAGTGAATCCGTTGCGCGTATTCAAACGCCAGAACGCATTTGGGCCAGTCTCGAGCTCAATCTTGTCTTCGCTGGTGGTTGATTTCGACGGCGTGATCAGATTAATCATGCCGTGGAGTCCATTGGCGCCATAGGTTGCCGGCGTTGGCCCGGTGATCATTTCTAATCGGTCGGCGAATTCAAGGTGCGCATCAAAGAGTTGATTCACATTACAAAACCCCGGTGCTCGCAGACTCACCCCGTTTTGAGCCATGAGTACCGATCCACAACCCCCGGAACCAGTCAGGACAGGGGAGCGGACACTTACCAGGCTCTCTTGGCCGTTGCCTCGACTAATCCAGACGTTGGGGACACGCGGCCCTATTTCATTGAAGTGCACCGCAGCGGTTGTCTCGAGTAGATCACTATTGACTTGGTAAGCGGCCATATTGAGCTCGGCAATGGCCGACTCGAATCGCGTCGCGGTGACGAATACTTCCTCGAGTGGCACGGAGTCTGAAGCGCTACTTGGCAGTGCAACAACCACCAAGGGTAAAGTGAAGAAAATCGATTTAGAGCTGCGATTCATGGCCTGAAATCCGCGGTGAGTGATGCCGAAGTGTAACAAGGTCATTCGGTAAAAACGATAAGGTGTCGTTTTTGTGGCGACCTTGTAAACCAGCCGTTATAGTAGAAGGCTTCGCGGTTTTAGAGAGAATCCAAATGGTCTCGAGCCCTCAAGTGATGGCTGTGGCTGATAACCTGCCAATCCGAACACAACAGCCAGTGCATAGTGGCAAGGTACGATCGGTCTATTGGCTCAGTGCGGCCGATAGCGCTCGGTTAATCGCGGCAAAGGGCTACCCAGTGGCGGCCGATACAGCGCTTGCCGTCATGGTCATCAGCGACCGTATTTCTGCTTTTGAATGTCTCTGGGAAGGAGAGGGCGGTTTGCTCGGAGTTCCCAGCAAAGGTGCCGCTTTGAATTCCATCTCAAGCCACTGGTTCGAGCGCTTCAAAGAGGCGGGCTTGGCTCGTAGTCATATTCTCGATATGCCTCATCCATTGGTCTGGATCGTGCAACG
>OBNU01000048.1_pt1 | contig 19170 bp, 33 predicted proteins | sample 1494211 | NCBI WGS metagenome assembly OBNU01 (sample SAMEA3275559, study PRJEB22092) | marine metagenome | biome: ENVO:01000252 "freshwater lake biome"; feature: ENVO:00002042 "surface water"; material: ENVO:00000021 "freshwater lake" | collected 2014-06-21T10:00:00+00 | depth 2 m | reverse complement strand
ATATTATACTCTCATTTGAGGCATTTGTCAAGAAGTATTTTTCTACGTTCAAAGCTGTTTAATAGAATAACCTTGCTTCATGTAGTAGCCCATTCTGTTGGATGCCTGTCTTTGTGCCGTTTTTCCTTTTAGATGAATATCAATTATGACCGGATCTTTCTTACCATCTTGCTTACGAATAACTCTACCAATGAGCTGAGTAAGAAGAGGCTCATTATTGATAGGAGTAGCGAGAATGAGGCAGCTAAGAGTGTTAACTGAGATACCCTCACTAAAAATTGCTTGAGTTCCGTAAAGTACATTTTTATCTCCGTACAGTATTTCATCTATGAGTTTTTCTCTATCCTCATGTGCGACCTCGCCCGTAACACATATAGATTTCTCACCAGTCAGTTCGGCGCAGCTCTTCAAGAAATGAACTCGATCTGACACCACAAGTACCTTGTGGCCTCGTGCCGAATATGCTGCTGCTAACATCGCAACAGAGTGGCGATACTCGTCGTTATTTGCGATTGCATTGACTCGCTTAGCCCATGGAATGCTCGCTCCATCGGGAAAGCGAACTTCACTTCTGTAAATGTGAATGGTTGGCGTGAGGAAATTCTCTTTCGGTGGTTTGAAAATATTCGGGCTGAAGTAGTCTCGGAAGACAACGTGTTTTCCGTCCTTGCGTTCGATAGTACCAGAAAGTCCAATCTTATACCGAGCGTGAGAAGTATCAATAATTTTGGCGAATGTTGGCGAACTAACGTGGTGCATTTCATCTAGTATGATCGTCCCGAACTCTTTCCTGATCTTGTCAATGTTACGATAAAGTGTTTGAGTATTACCAATAACCACAGGGCTGTTGGTATCGAACCTACCACTACCAATAATACCTGGACTAAATCCATAAACTTTCTCTACTTCCTTTGCCCATTGATTACGCAAAGGAACCGTGTGGGTTACCACAAGTGTTTTTTGTCCGAGCTTGCCCGCAATAGCGAGACCTGTGAAAGTTTTACCCCAACTCACCCACGCGTTGATGATACAGTTATCGTCGAGTTCGTCGTAGACGTCTTGTTGGCTTTGCCGTAAATCAAACTTAAACTTAGGAAAATCAACAGGAACACACAAGCGTTTCTCAACAATTTCATAATCATTCGGTATAAGGTCCGTTCGTCCGATTGGTATAGATACCAGATTTTCGCGCACCCGCTGCAGATTCTTAATAATCTGCGGAGGATCGTTGGGGTTTTGTGGTGCTATCTTATACGTAAGCTCGTCCGAGAGCGCCTTTCTTTGCTCTGGAGTTACTTCCATGAAGATTCTGTTGCTCAGTACTGCTTTCATCGTATAATACACACCAATATCGTGGTTTTTCTTTTGTGACGCATATTACGTTACCGTACATCGGCGTACACTCTTCTACAACTTCAATACTGCTCTTCCAATCTAAACAAATACGATCATCAGTTACAGTAGTACAACCAGCTACTAAAAGTAGCGGTAGTATTCTTTTCATTTGTCACAGTCCTAGTTGCTCCTTGGCAACAATGTAGCGTTTTACAAAATTACTACGGACTATATCGTTAATCTCAAAGTCAATTACATCAAACAGCTCTGTGGCTTTCAGAATACGAATAAAGTCTCGTAATCCGTTTTTCTGTAAGTCAGCTTGGCGAAAATCTCCGCAAAAAATGACTCTACAGCCTTCCCCCACACGAGTTATGATACTGTCTAACTCATGAAAAGACATATTCTGACATTCATCTACTATAATTGTAGCATTTCGTAAAGTGACTCCACGAATGAAAGAAGTTGTCATAAAATGTACCAGTGCTTTTGTTTTCAATATCTGGTACGCATCTCCTCTTTGAAATAGCTCTACACAAATATCTTTGTAGGGCTCTTCATACACAGAAGCTTTTTCTTTTTCTGTTCCAGGAAGAAAACCAATGTCTCTTGTTGGAACAGCACTACGAATGAGTACAAGTTTGTCATACTCACCTTTAATCATATCATCAAACGCAAAATAGCACGCTATAAAAGTTTTTCCAGTTCCTGCGACCCCGTGCAGTACCATATTCTTGTCACTTTCGAATGCTCGAAGCTGATTCTTAGTGAGTGGCTCAATCTCTTGCAACTCTAAGTTTGCACCTTGTAAAGTTTTAGATTTTTTACGCATAATTTATACTTTTCTTCGAGTGTCGTCACGACGGTCTTCAGAGTACTCGTATAAGACCCAGGGCATGGGCCCGTAGTGTAAAACTCCAGCATACCGCATTTCTCCTGCTGGAGGCCTTGGAATAACAAAAGGTTGTTTTACGCCATCTAACTTCAGCAACGAACAAGTATCCTTTTGTACAACTGACTTAATCTTGTAGTACTTTAGCTTACAAAATTCAGTCTTTTCATAAATAAAAGGTGTGCCATTGGTATCTATAAAATGCTTTTCTTTTGATTTAAGTATCCCTCGAAAGTTATCAATCTGCTTGTTGAGGGGATGAAAGTTTTTATGAGGACTTTGTAAGCGACGAATGCCCAAAGTATCCCCAGACATATTCCTATCATCTACTATGTCTCCATCTAAAAACAATAAACCATCCTGCCGCTCCCAATTACCGGAGGGCAGAATGTAAACTGGAAATTTAATTTTATTTAAATTTTTATACTGTATCACCATACAATTTGGTAAACTTTCCCATTGAATAGTCTTCGTCGATTTCAAAGTCACATCCGACGGGAGCGCCTGGGATACTAAGTCCTCGATCCAATTGTACAAAGTGTAATAACTTTTCGCAATAATGTTCAATTTCGTCCTCTGGTACTTCGGCAAGAATAGAGTCATGTACTAACGCAAAAATGCGAGACTTCATACCCTTTGCTTTGATATACTCTCCCATATCTATTGCGCCAAGGAGGTTAATATCGCTAGCAGCAGACTGAACCAAAAAGTTAAGACCAGACCGAACGCTATGTGAACGGATGGCTGCATCCGTGGATTCAACGTTGGGGAGTCTACGCTTCCTACCAAAGTAAGAATAAATGAACCCATTCTGTTCAATAAATTTTTGATTATCATCAATCCACGCCTTTAGTTTATGGAAGGCTTTAAAGTAGTCACTAATAACTTCTTGGGCTTCCTGTTTAGAAAAGTGTTTTCCGCTATCTTTTGTTACTTGCTCACTGATTTTTGCAGGTCCAGCACCATACATAATACCAAACGTTACTGCTTTTGCAGCTTGGCGTTTATCGGGATATAGCTCTGCTACTTGTTCTACTTCGCAAGGCAAGCGAAATACTTTGTGAGCAATCGTACTGTGAAAATTACCTCCACTGCGGAATACATCCATAAGTGCTTTATCTTGTGCTAGAATTGCCGCAACATAAACTTCTGCTGTCGTCAAATCCATCGCAACAATCTTGTGTCCTGGAGCCGCTTTGATACAGCCCTTTACGGTAGGATTGTCCCGAGGCAACTGCTGCATATTAAGTTTACCACTAGAAGAGAGGCGACCGCTAGTAGTACCGTGAAGGTTAAAGCCAGTACGTAAACGAGAGTCCCTATCGAGCTGTGGTATGATTTTATCAAGGTAAGTATTCTTGATTTTTGACTTTTGTCGTATATCCAAGATCCGTTTTGGTACATCGCTCTGAAGCGAGAGTTCCTTGAGCACTTCCGCGTCAGTAGAATCTGCGCCCGTGCCAGTTTTCTTTCCTGTTGGTGTAAGACCAAGATAATCGAAAAGGAGACTACGAAGCTGCATAGTACTATTAGGATTAAAGGGCTTCCCATTTATTTCCTCAAACCTGCGTATTTTGTCATTTTCATACAAAGCAGCGATTGCATTATCAATATCTCTTTGCATTGCATCCTGACCTACGTACAGGCGCTTGCGGTCAAACGGAACACCGTTGTCCTGCGTATCAATCAAAAAGCGAGTACCAGGAATAAGAATATTATCATAGACCCACTTGAGTTTTGGATTTTGCTTAATTTTTACAAATTTTTCGTAAATAAGAAACGTACACAAAGCATCCATACCTGCATACGTTTTCATTACATCAAAAGGAATATCTCCCCAATTGAATTGATCTTTGAGAATACCGTTTTCTTTTCGGTATTGGTCAATCCAATCATACATTGGCTTCTCGTAGTCGCCATAGGGAGTAAACTTCATTGTAAGTTGTTTGAGGCCATGTCCTCCGGGATTCTCGTCTATGAGGTAATGGAGCAACATGGTGTCTTCGAAGTTCGGAAACTCGAAGTGAAAGTGGTATTCAAAGAACGCCATATCAAACTTGGCGTTGTGAAATACTACTGTTTTCTTGAGGAAGAGCTCACGAAGTAACTGCTCAGTCCGCTCAGAAAAACAATCGGTATCAATATAGGCACCAGTAACCCCATCGTAACAAAGGCTAATGCCGAGCATATAGCCATCCCTAGGGTAGAGTCCGGTAGTTTCTGAGTCCAGTGCAATGTATTCGCACGGGTACTCCAATGCTGCTTGGATGAATTCATTTGCTTTCTCCGTATCTTGTATACCGAAGGCGATGGATTCATCAATGACTACGTCTTCTTTTTCGCCAGCGATATACTCTAGGATGCTCTGCTTCCCCTGTTCCCATACTTTTTTGGCTTCGGGTTTAAATGCGAGCATCGCAGGGTTAATAATAGGCAAGTACTTGCCCTCGACTTTTTTCCCAGAGTATTCCGTGACGGAACTTAGTTTTGTGAAGTATTTCATCGCATCACTACCAACAAGAATAACCCAATCATAATCGTCTGGGTTCATATCAATGTCGCAATCACGCTTCAATACTTTCTTAATATTAGGATCAGAGCACAACTGGTACTGGTCAAACTCCAGACCGTCGAACTCTGCAGAAAATCTTGTTTTACTTGGTTTGGTTTCTACTAATGCAACCTTAGGCATATAATTTATCTCTTAGTTTTCTTACTTGAGTTTCAGCTAGTGCACCCGCATCCATGTTTTTGTCACCAAAAGCAATGTTGCGTGTATCGAATCCTATTGATTCACATAGCTCGCGTACTTTTGTAGCCTGTCCCTGGCCTGCTTCATCATTATCGAGAAAGATGTCCACACCTTCCACGCCCGCTACAGCGAGTACTTGTAACTTTTCTTCTGTTACATTCTTCACTCCAAAGCAACATACCGCATTCGGCAGTCCTTTGTCGTGTAGATTCATTACATCAAAAATACCCTCTACAAGAATAATTCGCCCTTGTATTGGCTGAACTACAGGAAACAGAGGCATCTTTGCTCCGGGAGGAGTGTTTAGATACTTTGGTTGTTGGTCTCCGGTAGTTCTTGATTGAAATGATACTATTCTTCCAGTACGGTCACGCACGGGAAAACAAATACGTCCTACAAAATCCTTGCCGGAATGTATGAACGCTTCAAATTCTTTGTATGTTGCAGGACTGATGCCTCTCCAGTTTCCTACATAGGGAGCATATCCCTCTGGCATTTGTAAACCCACGCTTTCAGCCCTTACCTCGTCAATCTTCTTCTTTAGGAGCTGACGCTTGATTTCCATTTTGTTTGCTTTTTCTCCAAAGTAAGTAAACAAATTACCTTTGTACTCACAAGAAAAGCAGTTGAATATGCCAGTTACCTGGTCAATACGCATACTAGGATTTTTGTCAGGGTGCTCTGGATTCAGGCAACTAACAACAAAATCTTTACCTTTTGGAATGTATGCAATATCTTTTTGTCTAAGTAAATCTTCTACGTTCAATAGCTTTCATCCACGCCGAATCCCGCAGATGCAAGAGCATCTCCGTCCCAGTCGTCAAGATAGTTTTCGCCATCATAGTAATCGTCTTCTACTTCTCCGTTGAGCATTTCGTCACAAACATCTTGAGCATACTGATAGTAGTCAGCGTGCTCATCATCAAACAAATGAAAATACTTTGAAAGACGTGCAAGTACTACATCAGCGTGTTCATAATCGCCAAGATCCATATCTTTCTCAAGCATATCAAATAAGTCTTTAATTTTAGGGGCTAAACGTTCGTTCATCGTCTCATCCTTGCTATGTCTTTCATTTCTTGTTCGTTGATGATTGGGACTGCGTTTGATTTGTGCATTGTCCCGATACCTTTAACCAAGGATCCTGTATACTGCATCGGGTCCACCCGAGGGGCAGTTCCAGTTGTGTCGGAGGCACTTGCGTACTCAGGGGTTTCTCGTCGATAAGGGTTTGGAGCGTTTGATTGAACTGCTCTGATAGTTCGTCGAGAGCGGCGAGTACTGCTTTTCTTCTTTCTACCACTTGTTGTATGCTGAATTGATCCATAAAACATTCCCATAAATAAAAATCCCCGATGATTGAAGTAGATATTATACAGCAATCAGCGGGGATAGTCAAGAATTATTTTTATCAGAGGTCGTCAATTTCTTCATCAGTTTTGTGTGAACTAGCTTCGCGCTCTTTTGGAGTCAAAGCTGTATCCGGCCCCATTTTCAAAGACTCCCAATCCATAACGGAAGTAAAAGACTTCATACTAGCGGCTCTCATTTTCACACAGTTAAAGGTGATGCATTCGTCTTCTTGATCCCACGTTTCGAGTGCATAAGCTGCATCGGCGGCATCAAGAATGCCTTTTGCGAAGCGTGCTTCGCCGGTTGCATCGGTTTGGTAAGGAGAGAACACTGTGCATTCATACTCCTGTGCCATAGCTTTTAACGCTTTAGAAACTTCAATCTGCTCAGTCCAATCGTACTGCCCTCCTCGTGAGGGTAGGTTAGAGCGTTTCACTTGGTTGATGTAGTCTACAATGATAACACCGGCATCTATTTTGCTGACTTTTTTATCCAGCTCAGCCCGAATCTTTGCAAGAGTAAGTCCAGGATCGTAAACAACATCCAACTGTTGAGTCGGGAGAAGCTCATGTTGGGTAGTAAGTTTACGGTGGAACTCCTGAAAGTCTCGGTTATCTTTGTATTCTTTCATCCGCTCTTGACCTTGCTGGAAGCGGCTCGCCCACCAGCCAGCCACTTTCTCCCACTCGGTCACAGAAAGATTCTGTGTTCGTAGTCGAGAGTAGGGCACTCCAGTAGCGATAGAACAACACCGTTGCAGTATTGATCTACTATCCATTTCAATCGTGAAATAAATAGCTGAACGACCAGATTGAAACACGTTGTTCGCAATATTTGCACACGTAAGAGATTTACCAGAACCTCTGCGTCCCCCAACCAGAACCAAATCTCGGGGGGAGAACTTGATTTCGTGGTCGTACTCTGCGTTGAGGCCAAGACCGATATACTTACCAATCTCTTCTTCTGGCTCAAATAGCTCAATACGTTGCATACTTTCTTGAGGAACTTCAAGGTCAACTTTGTCCTCAATATCCAAAACAATCTGATGAAGCTCTTGCACTGATTCTTCAGCAGACGAAAAGACTACTGAATTATCAATGTAGTTGTCAAGAGAGTTAAGGATTTCTTTCTGAGTATATTCATTCTTTAGGTACTCAAGCAAAGCACCGGCATCAACGTCTACATCGACAGCTTCGATAGCGAAGACTTTGTCTCGGGTAGGTGCATGACGGATGCTTAACTTGAGGTCGTCGAACGAAGGGAACTCATGAAAGGTTTCACAGTGCTTGTCAATTTGACCATAAAGCGTGTGATACTCTACAGGCAGATACTCTTTACGCAGATAACTCCACGTTTCAAAGTCTGCCGTAGCAATACACTGCTTTATTAAAGCACTGGAAATATTCAATTAAGTTCCCCCGAACACGAAAAAGCTGGGTGCGAGACCCAGCCGCTTACACAAAAGTGTAATTACTGTGACTTAGCTGCTTTAGAAGCGCCGTCGTAGTCAGCAGCAGTTAGACCACGGCGAGTCAACATAGTCTTTACGCCGCGAGCTGTTTTACCAATTGCTTCTGCAATTGCTTCAACAGTCATTGATGCAACATCAACATCTGCAAGAGGATCTACGTTAGTAGAGCCCTTGGTGCTTTCTTGACGAGGAATCGCTTGGATGTCGCCAGAACGAAGCAGGCTAAGAGCCTTACCACGGATGCTGTTTACAGAACGGTCAAGAGCTTCGGCGATTGCTTCAACAAAAGCACCGTCGTTCACCATAGTGATGAAAGTAGCTTCTTCAGCTTCTGTGTAAGTACGTACACTCTCTACCTTAGGAGCAGGAGCAACGTGACCAGTCAGTTCCATAGACAAAATCTTGCCCTGGATTGACTTAGGTGAGAACTCACCGCCTTCGAAGTGCTCAGCAATTTGAGCATATGTGTACTGACCAGAATTGTCAGTAACGAAAGCACGGAGAGTAGCTTCTTGAGTCTCAGTGAACGAACGTCCACCTGCTGCAGAAGCGAGTTCTACATCGTAGCCCATCTTTCGCAATTTGCTAGAGATAGAACGAGTAGAAGTTTCAAGCGAATCTGCTGCTTCTGCAACAGTAGCTTGTGATACAGGCGATTCGTCGCCTACAAAGTTAGTGAGCGCTTCAGTACGCTCATCGGTCCACTTAGGAAGTGCCATATTAGTTCTCCAAAAAAGAAATTAGGTCTGTAACTATAGTTACGCCAGTGTCTCTGGCTTGTCTAGTTTTTGCGGATTCAGTTCCGCCCTCATTAACGAGGTGTGTGACTTGCTTGGTTAAACTGGACTTTACATCGTATCCAGCCGCGTTCAAGGCCGTAGTAGCTTCGGCTTTCGACTTGAAACTCTTCAGTCTACCTGAGATACACACGGTTCCTTTACTCACAATTGGTAAGGAAGGAGTGCTAGAAAAATACCAACTACAGGGAATATGTTCCTGAAAGTAAGATAAATCATTCTCCATCCATTCAAGCAAGTTATGAGTAGCCTTTGGGCCTAGTCCGGCACGCTCACAAGTGTCTGCATTTATGTTAGTAATATGAGATACAGTCTCAGACAGCTTTCGTGTTGCCGTGTTTCCAATTAAAGGAATGCCAAAGGCAGGCAAAAGGCGCTCAAGCGGAGCATCGAACGAATTCAATATCTCCGACATGAGCTTTTGTGTCACTAACTCAGAACCCAACGATGCTAAGATACTTTCCTCCGTAGAGGTGTAAATATCGGACGGGCACGTCCAGCCAAGTTTACGTATAGATGCAGGACCGAGACCCTTTATCTTCATAGTCTTGGCAAAATGTTCAACTGACTTATAAGCCTGCTCACCACAAGTGGTCGAACGGCAATACAATAAATCATTTTCCCACACAAGCTCACTGTCACAAGAAGGACAATGTGAAGGTGCAAAAATAGATTGAAACATGGACTACTCCGAATTAGTGAATGGATATTATACGACAGAATTTACCTGAATGTCAAGAACTATTTTTCTCAACGTCCACGCGACGGACGATTCGTGGAATAATCTCACCACTGCGTATAACTTCTACTGAACAACCTATTTCTAGGTTAAGAGAGCGAATGTACTCGATGTTATGTAGAGTTGCGCGGCTCACAAGCGCGTCCCCCACTTCGACTGGGCGTAAGATAGCAACTGGGCTCACAACCCCTGACTTGCCTACCTGCCACACAACATCGAGTAATTCTGTAATCACCCCATCCTTTTGCTCTTTAAGAGCCCAAGCCCCTCGAGGGTGGTGAGCTGTATATCCCATTCTATAAAAGGCTTCATAGTTATCTACTCTAAACACCTCACCATCAGTTGGATAGCCAGTTGCATCGAAGTGAGTGATAACATGAAAGCCGTTCTGGGCCAAATGGTCCATCGCTTGAGAAAGACGCTCGTACTCAACACCTTGAATATCGTATGCAACAAAGCGCAAATCTTTGCCACGAGTACGAAATTCAGTATAGTCTTTGAGATTGAGCGACCCCGCTGCGAAGTTGCGAGCATTTGGGATCGTATCGGGCGCTACGACCTCACCAGTAATCTGGATTTCTCCTTTGATACCGATGACATTAGGCACTAGCTCTTCCATCTTCAATGTGATATCACGACCAAGCTGGCCGTCACCACGAGTCAATGCTTGAGCTAAGTGGCCGTTGACATACTGCAACGACACTGCCGCCCCATCCAATTTAGGAGTACGCACCAAAGGTGACGTAGTACACTCTATGTCACTTAGATTAAACACCTTTTGCAGAGAGTACATACGATACATATGAGGAATACCGTCAGTTACCTGATAGCCTACCTCTTCGTATCTGTACTTTCGTGCTAACGCATCAAACTCTTCGTCCGAGAGTATCGGAGTACCAGAATAATACATTGCAGATGCTTTTTCTAAAAAATGATGCATATAGTTCCCTCACTGAATAAAGTATATTATACAGAAAGAAGGAACAAAAGTCAAGAACTATTTACGTATAAGTCCTTGATTAAATCAAAGAAGTGTTCTTCTATGATTTCCTTACTTTCTGCGAGTGATAAGATTTCTACTAGCCCGACGAAAAGATTGCGTGAGTTATCAAAGTCCAAAGGCATTGATATACCTTCCTTACTAGGCTTCCACTCTTCATTGAAATCTAAGTAATACTTACGCACACCTAGATACTCAATACCACGAAAGGTTGAGATAGTAAGCCGGACTTGCGTCTCCTTTGCTTCATCATAATGAATTACTTTTTCATATACTTCAGGCGCTTGGTATAGTTCCATCTTAGTCTCCATTCTTGAGAACAGAGGCAAGAGGTACTACACTCGTGACGTTCTGAGGTTTAAGTAAGCGAAAGGAGTCGGTGTCCCAACAAAAAAGCAAAAGAGTCTGTTCAGATTCCTTTGCTCTGTTCTTCTTTTGCTGAATGTAAGGCGTGCTGAAGTCCAATGTACAAACATTGTATTTCAACTTATTACTGTTTTCACTACGATATGTGATAACAGCATCACCGTACTCATCGACGAGCCGTGCTAGTTCTTCTTTTTTCACAAATGCTCCTAATGAAGCGGGTTGGCAGAATTTTCTTCCGTGCCGACTTTCTATAGGAGGCTGGGGCCGAAGCCCCTAGAAATTAAGAATTAACTGCTGCAATAACGCCTGCAAAGTACATTGCTGCTTTGCCAGTCAACTTGCTTACGATTTCTTCGTCAACTTCTTGACCTGCATCTGACAATGCTGCTGTAAGGCTTTCGATAGCGGCTGCTTTTGATACACGACCACCGCCTGTAGATCCGCCAGTTGAAGCGGCTTTTGCTGCAGGTGCTTTCTTTACGTATACGCCTGCTTTGGTAAGAACCATTCGAACACCATTTGGTGACTCTTCGAATTCTTCTGCGATTTCTGCGACGATCTCCATGCTGTTTTCTGGAGTTGGGTCTTGTGCTTCATAAGCAGCAATAACCTCTGCTTTCTTTTCGTCTGTCCACGCCATTTTACGTTTCCTTCTGTTGTTTGTTGATTTAGGGGCTCCTGGGCAAGTGCCAGTAGCTTGTATTTGTGCTTGATAAAATCTATCGCCCATCTCGAGCGTCCCATTTTAGTTTGTCACCTTCAGTTTCAAACTTAATCATTTTCATTGGGTCATCCTCAATAAAATGAATGCTTTTAAATGCAAGTTCTAGCATTTGAAAGTATACTTGTATTGCTTTGCTACGAAACTCTTCATCAGGCCATAAGTGAAAAGCATTCCAGTATTCTTTTTCAAATTTACAAACGCGCACTTGTTGTTGAAGAATAGGATGCAGTCCCATAAACTTTTCACATATATCCACACAAGCACGCAGTCGTTGACTTCCACATATTGGATACCAATTTGGCATTACAAGTATAGGAGCTTCGATGCCATTTTTTAGTAAGTCTTTTACTAGCTCTTCTTGAACCGGAATATTATGAAAGTTTTCTGCAAAAGTTTGTTGCTCAATTAACCAACCTACTGGTTTTGTATACCAAGTAGTTGGGGGAAAGGCAATAAGTTCTGCGGTTTCTTTTTTGATTCTATTCGTCATTTGAAAGTATATTATAGTAGATGTAGTTGCGAAAGTCAAGAAGTATTTTTAAATACGTGATAAATCAACTCCGTATTTTTCGAGGTGTTGCAACTTTCCGAGATCATACGCAAGCGAGTAAGCAGCAAAACCACCAGTATTTACATTCATCCACTTTTCTGTGTCTTCTCGTACTTCTTCAATAATGTAAATAGCATAACACTTACTGCCATACTTCTCTTCATAGTTTACGTCTATGAATCCCGCTCGTTCTGCTTGGTAGTCAATGGAGAGTTCGTGTTCGACTCGGGCCGGTTTTTGGTAGACGGCTGACCAGACGATTTCTCCTGGTGCGAACTCTTCTGCAACGCACGCTTCTGGAAGATACGCTGTACCTGACTCTTTACTTGTTGCAGGAACTCCAACACGGTCAATGAGTGAACGTACAAACCCTGACGAACGGAATAACCCCGCTGCGATTTCTGCGATGGAGTCTCCGGAAAGGTATCGTTCAACTGCTTCACGAATTTCTGCATCTGTCGCTGCTCGTCCTCGATTCTGCTTTTTACGTAACGTTCGATACTCGACTTGATCTTCGTAATCATCAATGATTCTCTGTAGGCGCGTGGTATTGTATGCTATATTCAGCATATCGCACGCAACCTTCTTGGAAATAGGTGTTTCCGCATTCAACAGGCCTATAACTTTCGATATATTGCTTTCGCTCAGGTTCTCGTGATCTTTCTTCTTTACTCGTCGTACCATCCTGTCTCCCAAAAATTCTGTCGTAGTTATTGCCAAACTGTTGCCATTTGACTTTTCTGTATGTACTACCTTTCCCTGTCACGTGGGTCATCTCCTATAGACATACGCAAGTACCAAATTGCTTTTCTGGTATCTTGCTCTTTGTTTTGTTTACTATTTGCTCTCCAAATGTATTTGAACGCATTGAGGCGGCAGTATTCTGCGAATCCTTCTGGCGATGTTGTTTCTCTCATCGCATCAATACATTCTACACCATCTCGCTTGTAATGTAAAGGACTATTTACAGGGTCGTGTACTAATTCTTTTTTCATGGGCGTGTCTTCAATATAGTTGACTTGATAATATCTACGTGAGTTCCATTGGGTAATTTTACTACAATTCGATCAGAATTGTTATTTGCTCCGTAAACTACTTCACCTTCAACAAACAACTCTTCTTTGGTACGGTAGTGTGAATACCATATCTTCATTCCATTGCCTCTGCAACGTCAGGAAAATGGGCTGCAATGATTTCCCAGCATTGGTTTGCTACAACCATGTGCTCTTTCTGAGTGCCGTGACCCCGCCGCAATTCACAATAATGAATCCAAGAACGCAGGTTACCGGCCATGTAAAGTGTTGATTCTGTATTTCCTTCAGGCAGAACGGCGCGAGCCTGCTCTTTCGCAATTCCGTTATTCAATGCCCACTGGTATGCATCTTTTGCCGCATTGATAACCTGTGCCTGCTTCATGTTCCAGTTTTCATACAGACGTTCATGTTGAGTTTTATTGCCACCTTTTCCGAAATCATCAGCGTCTTCTAGCTCAATACTGTTCTGTCGATTTTTGGGGTCTTGTAACCGAGCTTCACGGTACGTGTGATTCTCCTGAACCGCATACCGTTGGCTAAACTCCTGAAAACTAAAACTACGATGTCGTAACATCTGACGAGCAATATCTCGTGTAGTAATAATTTCCATAGTAATATGAACCATCTCGAAAGGAGACCAGTGTCCATGCTTGATAAGGTATCGTAGCAGTCGAGGCGCGCTTTCGTGGTGGTTTTGGTTTTCTGGGTTGCTGACTCGAGCAGCATAAGCCACTAGCTCTTCAGCATTTACACAGCCTGTAAAGATACTTGGCTTAGTGATTCCAATTAGATTTACTTTGCTCATGTTCTCGTAATCCTCTGTTCGTAGTCAGCAAGAGACTCATCCCACCAAGGGGGACGTTCTCGGCCAGTCCAACTGGCGAAAGTAGCCTTGTCAAGATGATAATAGTCACGGTAAGACTGTATTGGATCATCATAGTTCTTGAGTACTTCAGGCATTGCAAGTCCAAACGTGGTAAAGCCCACTCGTTTAAGATTGACTGGGTCGGGTAGTTTGTTAATGACTTGCCAGAACGATTTATGTTCTTTGCCGTAGCGATAGCGGTACTCCTCTGCTAGTGCGTGTGAATAGCACCAGGTCCACTCGTAGTTGTCGAGAGATGATCTTGTCCAAATAGTACTTGGGTGATTGTACATCATACCAAGGTAAGGGGTTAGGTGCCTCTCTTCAGGCTTAAGAGGCTTTTCAATTTTCTTGTATTCGTTGAGTACTGTTGAGTCATGCTTGTCAAGAGGATGGGGTCGAAAGCCAAGTAGCTTATCGACCCAAATAGCAGTACACAACAACTGTGCGGCTTCGAGTATCATCTTGTTGACGTGTTTGTCAACATGATACTCAGCACACTTGTCGAGGTCTTCATCGAGATAGAAGAGGTTCATTAATTGCCTTCGCGCATTTTCTCAAGAATAAACTCAGGATTAGTAAACAAGTAGGGGTCGCCCTCACAGTTGTCTTCCTTTCCTTCTTCAATAAACCAATCTTCGATTGTGCCATTATCTACAATGCACGCATACCGCCAGGAACGACGACCAAAGCCAAGGTTGTCTTTGTCTACGAGCATATTCATTGCTTCAGTAAATTTACCACTACCATCAGGAATTACTTCTACATATTGTAGATTGTTTGCTTTTGCCCACGCGTTACATACGAAAGCATCATTCACTGTCATACATACAATGCCAGTGATTCCTTCGTCATGAAATACGCGTGCAAGGTCTTCAAACGTAGGTAGCTGATAGGTTGAACAGGTTGGCGTGAAAGCGCCTGGCAGGGAGAACATAAGAATACGCTCACCTGCAAATAAGTCCCATGTGTTTACATCCAACCACTCGTACTGTTGTGTTTCTTCATTGTAGATACGTGTGTGAAATGTTACTGAAGGTACCATTTCTGGTAGAGAGCGCCAGTAACCTTTTTCTTCGTAACCAGCGCGCTCGTGTTCTGTGCAATAAATTGCCATGTTATACATTCTCCAATCGTGTCATTAATCTTTCTGCTCGGTTGCCCACTTGTTTGTGCCACAATGAGTCTCGTCCTTCTACTCCTGCTGTCGCCCAATCGCCTACTTCAAGAGCGGCATTGAACTTTTTAAACTTACCGAGGCGTGGGCGTCCGAGGTTGAACATCATGTTTACAAGAATTTCTTGTACTTCACCAGGAAAGCCTTCCCATATGTCTGCACCATAAAGTGCTACACACTCGCTTACAGCCACGTCGAGATCGCGGTTAAAACACTCAATAACTCGCTCGACCGAGACTGGCTCTCCGACTTCGTATCCGTACTCTGGATCTGACTCAAGCACGAGATGTCCCACTCCGAAGGTCTTGTACCCAAGATGGTCCAAATAAATTTCATAGACAACTCCTTCATCTACTTTTAGCTGGTCGTATACTCTTTCTCTATTCATCATACGGCTCCATATTGTAATTGCGCTAGGACTGCGTAAATTGTTGCAAAAGTCCATAAAATTAATAAGTAGTTTCCTGCAGTGTTTACAGGATTCCATACTCTTTTTCTAGGTTTATACATCTTTTTTAATATCTCTACTCTTTCGAGGCTTGGTTAGGTTTCATCATCTACTTCGAGAACTCCTTGGTCAATTAAATACTGAACAGTCCCTTCTATGCCGTCTCGGCGTCCTAAATGGAAGGCAGTCTGTGAAGACCCCCACATACATACGCCAAAGACGATGAGAGCTGTAGTCAAATCAAGCATGGTATTCTCCTAGGTATTACTATAATTGAGTATATTATACTGAAAAACGGAGTGGAAGTCAAGAAATATTTTTGGGAATATCACTTATAACTTCGAGAAATATCTTGCTACCAAAGAAAAATAACTCTTGACTTCGAGCGAAAGATGCCCTATAATATACAACATGAAAGAATATCAGAAGAAACCTTGGACTCAAGAAGAGCGTAACCTCCTCCGCAATGAATATTATTGCAAGACAGAAGAGGAACTGCTCGAAATGTTTCCAGGGCGTACAATGAATAGTATTCGTAAACAAGTAAGCTATCTACGCAAACGTGGATGGTGTTTTATTCGCAAAGGAGCATTTTAATGGCAAAGAAGAAAAGAATGGGTAAGTCGAACACTACAAGCCAAGGTCTGCGTCGTAGCAGTACAGGCTGTCGTTCTCTTACTCCGATGCAACGTCTACGCAACCAACAAGAAGCATGGTTGAAAGGCAAGCGTGTTATGTTGGTCATTGACGCTGCAGGAAACAAAGCAGAAGCTCAAGCTGTATGGGGGCTACCTCCCATGCTACGTGCAAAGGAAAGAAATGCCGAAAGTTAAGGTAAGAAACAATAACGTAGAGAGCGCACTACGTGTGTTTAAAAAGAAATGCGCTGACATCGTATGGGAGTACCGCCAGAGAGGTGAGTATGTACCAAAATCAGAAAAACGCCGCCTCGCAAAGAAAGCGGCAATCGCAAGAGGAAAAAGGAAGAAAAATGCCAACACCAAGTAATTTTGAACTTGCAGGCGACTTCATGGAAGCGTTTGGTCAGGAGGTACAAGTTCACCCGACTTGGCCTGACTTTAATACTCGTGAATTGCGCCTCGAACTTATAAGAGAAGAATATGAAGAACTTGAAGAAGCTATTGAAAATCGTGACATGGTTGAAGTTGCCGACGCTCTCACAGATTTACTTTATGTTATCTACGGTGCTGGTCATGCATTTGGCATTGACCTTGATGAGTGCTATCTTGAAGTTCACCGAAGTAATATGAGCAAACTCGGTGCAGATGGACGACCAATCAAAAACGAAAATGGTAAAGTAATGAAAGGTCCAAACTTCTTCGAACCAAATCTGAAGGATATTCTAGTAGAAGCATGAATTGGGGAGAGTTAGGACTACTTGCAGTTTTTATGTGTCCGATGGTGTTTGGAGGAATTACATTTTACTACTCATGGAAAGTTATAGAAAAGGGGCATAAGGAATGAAAGTTTTAGCTTTCTATACTGAAGGCACTCCTTATGAAACCGAAGCAAAAACGTGGGAAGAGAGTTACTCTTCCTGCGACTCTATTGTAGTTCGTACAAATTCCACGGGCTCTTGGGAAACAAACTGCGCACTAAAACCAAAAATACTACAGTCAGCATTAAAACAATTAAAAGATGATGTACTGTACGTTGATATAGACTCCCGCCTCCTTAGACCTCTTCCCCCTATAAAACATCCTGAAGTTCCGGGTTTATGCTGGTGGAATGCTTATTACAATAACTATGAACGAGAACTTCTTTCAGGTACTATTTATATTCCAAACAATGAAGTAGGAACAACTTTGCTAGATCTTTGGGTAGAAGAGCAAGCAAGAACGCCTGAAGTGTGGGATCAAAAAACTTTACAAAAAGTAGTGGAAACTCATAAAATTCCTCATGATACGCTGGGATATGAATGGATTTCTATAGCAGACCATATTGAAGTAGATAACCCAATTATTCATCATACTCAAGCGTCAAGAAAATACAAAAAAGATATAACGTAAAAAAGGGGCCTAGTGCCCCTTTTATTTTATGTAATTTTTACTACTTTTGTAATCTCACATCTTTGTTGCCTTCCTCGCGTTTTCATAACTACTTTCTGACCCCGCTCCAGCTTTTTGATGTCTACTTTGAGTGGTCGGCCCGAAGCCTGACAATCTGTGACAACGGCGTAGTATTCGTTCCGTTCTTTCACAACTACAATCTCTTGAGCATAAGATATTACGGGCATACATAAAAGCCCTAGCATTACTAAATATTTCAATTTATGTCTCCTATCGTCTCACGACGATCTCTGTCGCTTCACAGCGAATGAATTTAAAACAGCCTCTGACTGTAATAAAATTGTAACATTTAGCTACCAGAAATGTCAAGACATATTTTTGTTATGTATTGTCTAAATCGTGTAGAGTAAATACTCCATCTTCTTCTGTTACATATGTAGCAATCTCTACAAAAGTTCCAGTGTTGACTACACTCTCTACTATCATTGGCATATGTGTGTGCCCATACACAATCACATTCGCACTGTATTCATTTCTATACTTCTCGAGCACAGCATCCATATTGAATGCTCTTGCAATCAACTTCTTTACGTGGTCTTTCGCCCACTTTGAAAAACTCCAGTAGCGAAGTCCAAACGCACTTCGAACGAAGTTTACATACTTGTTTAGATGCAGTCCGATGTGATAGAGATAATCGCCTACCAACTGTGTACTTCTACTAACACGGTCGAGCTGATCTCCGTGTATGCAAAGTATTTTCTGGTTTCCACTCTTGTACACATACTCTCTGCAGAGTTTCAGTCCTGCAAGTCGATTTGTGTACTCTTGTAGATAGTAGAGCGGATAGTCGTGATTGCCGATAACGTATATCACTTCCTTACTCTTCGCAATCTTCAGTATTCGTTTCAGCACTGCAGTATGATGTTCATCCCAGTATGGACGTTTCATCATCTGTGCAATATCGAATATATCTCCTACTAACACGAGACGGTCAAACTTCTCTGTGTTTAGTACTTTCAATATGTCAGATGCACGAGAAAAGCGAAATCCAATATGAAGATCGCTCATTAAAAGAGTTCTACTCATATCCGCTCCGACCCCGCCGTAGCTTTTCATTTCTCTGCGTCTCTCGGCGAGCCATCATCTCCGAAGCTTTGAACTGCCATACCCAAGGCAGTAGTCCGTGTACTATCATTACAAATCCCACACTCCAGGCGAATCGTAGATGCTCGAAATACGATTCCTGTATCCACTCTAAATGTTTTATTTTTAGTATGCTCATACGCTATGATACTCTGATATTTTATTAACTAATTGTAATAACTCATCCATAGGTAAAGCTGCTTTTAACTGATTACACTTTGAATGTACACAAGAGGCATTTTCCACAGAGTTATCACCAAAAGGATCTATATGATCCATATGCCAAGTATCATTAACTAAGTTTAGTGTATCTCCACAGATAGTGCAAATACAATTATCTGTTTTTTCGTCATACTGTTGTGTAGTTTTCATACGTTCCAACAAGTCTTTTGCAAGAAAATTGCAATTTTTTAAAGGTACTTTATCCATTTTCGTTCCTTTTGCGTTAAATCTAGTAATTCTATTATTTATAGTGTAAATAAGAGCGGGTC
>OBNU01000047.1_pt1 | contig 19227 bp, 19 predicted proteins | sample 1494211 | NCBI WGS metagenome assembly OBNU01 (sample SAMEA3275559, study PRJEB22092) | marine metagenome | biome: ENVO:01000252 "freshwater lake biome"; feature: ENVO:00002042 "surface water"; material: ENVO:00000021 "freshwater lake" | collected 2014-06-21T10:00:00+00 | depth 2 m | reverse complement strand
GGCTACTTACGAGCATTGGCTCCTCAGCGATTCAGGTCGGCCTGGCGACTCGCGTACCAATAACACCGCAAAAAATAGTGAAACAGCCGCCACCAAGAAAGCTCTACGAAAAGAAGCGGCAATTAAGCGCAGTCAACTGCAGCCAGCGCAGAAGAAAGTTCAACAAACCGAGCGCGCAGTGAATGATTTGGAAGGCCGATTGGCGCACCTGCAAACAGATTTAGCAGACGATACACTCTATTTGCCAGAAGAGAAAAATCGTTTAACCCTGCTTCTGTCTCAAGAACGGGAGCTCAAGCAGCAGATTGCAGATGCAGAGGAACAGTGGCTGGCTGCTCAAGAGCCGCTTGAGACCTTGCAGCAGGACCTAGAGGCTTAAAGTAGGATCGGGAGTCTTGGAGTCTTGGAGTCTTGGAGTCTTGGAGTCTTGGAGCAGGATCTGCAGCTTTAAGGCCATTGACCTTGTTTTACTAAACGACGCTTTTGATCGCGCGTAAGCCGTTTGAGTCGAGCCTCTAATTGGCTGGCCTCACTGCGATTACGCGCAGACTCACTCCAGACCAACACGACAGGTTGCCGCGCTCTAGTGTAGCGAGCGCCTCCTGCGAGTGCCCCGTTATGCTGTCTCACTCTGCGCTCTAGATTGGTGGTAATGCCAGAATAAAAACTGCTGTCGCTGCACTGCACCAAGTAAATCCACCATTGGGTAGACGACTCAGTCACCAACGAGGCATTCTCGCTCCGTTTGCGCTGTTTGCTCTGTTTGCTCTGTTCGATCATTTCTCGACACTCCTCGGTCGCCACCATAACCCGCTAGACCCATTCAACCCGGAGATTCTTGATCCTTACCGTGCACTAGAACACAGATACTCTTGGCTCGGCTCATCCACTAACACACAGAGATTGTCGACCCGCCCAATGCACTAGGACAAGGAGAGATTCTTGACCCGCCTAGTGCAGTAAGGCAAGAAGAAGTGCGTAACAAGCCTCGTGTACTAGTGCAGAGAGCAGTTCTTGACTCACTCAGCCCACTAGAACAAGGATGAGTCAAAACTGCTTCGACACTTGTCAGCTCAAATCACAATGCTATTATGCATCCTCACTTTATTCTTGAAGGAAACACGATGAGCGACATTATACACGTTAGTGACGCGGCCTTTGATGCTGCTGTATTGCAGTCACCTGTGCCTGTCTTGGTTGATTTTTGGGCGGCTTGGTGCGGGCCCTGTAAGATGATAGCGCCTATCTTAGACGAGATCGCGCCCGACTATGATGGTCGACTTCAGATTGCGAAGGTCGACGTCGATGCAAACCCAGAGACCGCCCCCAAGTATGGTATTCGCGGCATCCCCACACTGATTATTTTCAAAGACGGTGCGGTAGCGGCAACTAAAGTTGGCGCCTTATCAAAAACTCAGCTAACAGACTTTATTAACGAGAATTTGGGCTGAATACCATAGCGACTAAAACAGTAGACGCGCCCTTAGGGGCGTGCTACCTTTGGCATCACTAAGCGGTCGCGTCCACTGCAACCACTCTGCACCACACTAATCTAACTTCATGCATGCCACAGCGCATTGCCGCGCTTGTTCCGTGCTCAGCATAATCCTAATTAAATAAAACGAACCCCCTCTATGAATTTGACAGATCTTAAGACGAAATCCACGCAAGAACTTATTGATATATCTAAAGAAATCGGCCTAGACAATATGGCCAGATCTCGCAAACAAGACATTATTTTCGCAATATTAAAACGGCACGCTAAAAGCGGTGAAGATATTTACGGCGATGGTGTTCTAGAAATCTTATCTGATGGCTTTGGATTTCTAAGATCTGCAGATAGCTCTTACCTCGCTGGTCCAGACGACATTTATGTGTCCCCAAGCCAGGTTCGTCGCTTCAACTTACGCACCGGTGATACGGTAGCGGGAAAGATAAGACCACCAAAAGACAGCGAGCGCTATTTTGCCCTGCTCAAAGTCGATAACGTCAATTTTGATAAGCCCGAAAACTCCAAGCACAAAATCTTATTCGAAAACCTAACCCCCCTCTTCCCAGATCAACGATTAGTGCTCGAGAAAGGGAATGGCAGTACTGAAGACTTAACCGGCCGCATCATAGATTTGGTAGCACCCATCGGAAAAGGGCAACGTGGCTTACTGGTCGCACCCCCTAAAGCCGGTAAAACCATCATGATGCAAAATATTGCGCAAGCGGTGATTACCAATAATCCCGAATGTTACGTGATCGTTTTGTTAATCGATGAACGGCCCGAGGAAGTCACCGAGATGCAGCGTTCTGTCGGCGCCAGAGGTGCCGAAGTGGTTGCCTCTACCTTCGACGAGCCGCCAGCCCGACACGTTCAAGTCGCTGACATGGTGATTGAGAAAGCCAAGCGCCTTGTCGAGCATAAACGTGATGTGATCATCTTATTGGACTCAATTACTCGACTCGCTCGCGCCTACAACACGGTAATCCCGAGTTCAGGCAAGGTGCTTACGGGCGGTTTAGACGCTCACGCATTGGAGCGTCCAAAGCGATTCTTTGGTGCCGCACGAAACATTGAAGAAGGCGGTAGCTTATCGATTATTGCTACTGCTCTGATCGATACCGGCTCAAAGATGGATGAAGTGATCTACGAAGAGTTCAAAGGTACCGGTAACATGGAGCTGCACCTCGATCGCAAAGCTGCTGAAAAACGCATTTATCCAGCGATCAATATTCGTCGCTCGGGAACACGACGTGAAGAGCTCCTTACAGGAGATGAAGAATTACAGCGGATGTGGATCTTAAGAAAGCTGCTACACGGCATGGAAGATCTTCCAGCCATTGAGTTCTTAATGGATAAGCTGAAGGATACAAAAACAAACGACGAGTTCTTCATGTCGATGCGACGCAAGTAATACCAGAGACTCTTTCGTTAGTCACAAGACTGTCTACATTTGATCGCACCATAGCGAGCGAGATCGTACTAGACGGCGCTATAAACAGCATCGTGCCCCAAATGAGCAAGATCGCACTAGACGGCGCTATAAACGATGATCGTGCCCCAAATGAGCAAGATCGCAACGGACGGCGCTATAAACGAAGATCGTGCCGGATTAACGGCGAGGACTGTCTGAGCGGTTGGCGAAGCCAGCCGCGAGTTCCGCAGCCGCCGGCTAAGATCAGAGTGCAGCCGTCTGCGAGTCTGCTCACTGGGGTGCGATTAGAGCCCACCCTCAATCCAGCCACCCCAAAGCCTCCTCATCAACGTGCGATCAGAGCCCACCCTAAATCCGCCAGCCCCGAGCCTTCTCACTCGGGACAATAAAAGTTCGAATCAGGTTCAGATCGCGCCCCAAATGAGCAAGATCGCACTAGACGGCGCTTTAAACGAAGATCGTGCCGGATTAACGGCGAGGACTGTCTGAGCGGTTGGCGAAGCCAGCCGCGAGTTCCGCAGCCGCCGGCTAAGATCAGAGTGCAGCCGTCTGCGAGTCTGCTCACTGGGGTGCGATTAGAGCCCACCATAAATCCAGCCGCCTCATGCCTGCCCACTAGCGTGCGATTAGAGCCCACCCTAAATCCAACCACCCCAAAGCCTCCTCACCAACGTGCGATCAGAGCCCGCCCCAAAACTCAGTAGAACCCAATGGTGGTTTGGTATGCCTACCGCTTAACGCTACAATGCGGTTTTCAACTTGAGTACATACTATGAGCTATAAGGATCTGCGCGAGTTTATCGCGGCACTCGAAAGCAAAGGAGACTTAGTTCGCATTACTCAACCCATCGACCCCTATCTTGAAATGACAGAAATTGCCGACCGCACCCTGAAACAAGGTGGACCAGCACTGCTGTTCGAGAATCCCACCCAAGGTAAGATGCCGGTGTTAGCCAACCTGTTTGGCACGCAAGAGCGAGTCGCTATGGGTATGGGCGCCGAGTCAGTTGCAGCGCTGCGAGAGGTTGGTGAAATTCTTGCTTATTTGAGACAACCGGATCCACCGAAAGGATTCAAAGACGCGTGGGATAAAGCACCCATTTTAAAGCAAGTCCTGAATATGGCACCCAAGGTCGTTCGGAATGGCGAATGCCAACGACATGCCAAGTTCAATGACGATGTGAATCTCGACGACCTACCAATTCAAACATGCTGGCCAGGCGATGTAGGGCCCTTAGTGACTTGGCCGCTCGTCATTACGCGTGGCCCAAACAAAGAGCGTCAAAATTTAGGTATCTACCGGATGCAAAAAATAGGGCGCAATAAACTGATCTTGCGCTGGCTCTCGCATCGCGGTGGTGCTCTCGACTACCGCGATTGGCAACAGCAGAATCCCGGCAAGCCTTATCCCGTGGCGCTGGCGCTTGGGGCAGATCCGGCGACCACTCTTGGCGCCGTTACCCCAGTGCCAGATAGTCTGTCTGAGTACGCTTTTGCGGGGCTCCTTAGAGGTAGTAAAACCGAACTGGTCGAGTGTTTATCGCCGCTCTGTAAAGATCATGGACTGCAAGTCCCCGCCTCAGCCGAGATCATTTTAGAAGGTCACCTTAATCCCGGTGAAGAGGCCGACGAAGGTCCGTTTGGCGATCATACCGGCTACTACAACGAGGTAGAGCGATTTCCTGTGTTCACGGTCACAGCTATGACATATCGCGAGGATCCGATTTATCACAGCACCTATACAGGACGACCACCCGATGAGCCAGCGGTGCTGGGGGCGGCTTTGAATGAAGTCTTTGTGCCCATTCTAAAGAAACAGTTCCCAGAGATTATCGATTTTTATCTGCCACCCGAGGGATGCTCGTATCGACTCGCCGTGGTGACCATGAGGAAAGAGTATCCAGGTCATGCAAAACGGGTGATGCTCGGCGTTTGGTCGTTCTTGCGGCAGTTCATGTACACCAAGTTTATTATTGTGACAGACGACGATATTAATGCGCGCAACTGGGAAGACATTATTTGGGCGATGACAACGCGCATGGATCCCAGAAGAGACAGTGTCTTTGTTGATAACACCCCGATCGATTACCTCGATTTTGCGTCACCAGTCGCCGGGCTGGGCTCGAAAGTCGGTTTCGATGCTACCCACAAGTGGCCGGGTGAAACCGATCGGGAGTGGGGTCATGCAATCGCTATGAGTGACGAGGTCAAAAGTCGGATCGATTCAATGTGGTCAGAGTTGGGAATAGAGCGTTAAGGCGAAATCAGCTGAGTGAAAACCAGTGTAGTGCTGTTTTTTCATCGTTCATCGCCACACATACCTGAGCGATCGACCTCGCTGTAAAGGCTTGTTCGTGCAATCGATAACTGGTCTCTAGATGCGTTTTTGCGACGCCCCATATCTTTGCAGTTGCGGCGATGCGTCCCTGTAAAAGGTGGCCGATCGCCGTGTCTTTATGATCACCCAAAGCTGTTACGGCCTGCTTTGCACTCAAGTCGCGCAGCGCTGCTGAAGGTGCGTACGCGGCGCTTCGCAAAGCCTCAACAGGCCACCCCTTCTTGTGAATAGACTGCATCATACTGACTGCTTGTGAAGGATCGTCGCTGTGGAGCAAGCTCTCGAATAAGGCTTGTGTGACATCGGCAGACTGTTGCGAGGGCTTGGGTAGTTGTCGATATAACGCCATACTCTTTTTAGCGCTGAGGGAGTGATCAAAATAGGCCCGCGCCGATTGTAATAGCTCCCTTGTATGCTGCTGCGCTGGCGTGTGTTGAACGATGGTGGGATTCAGTAAGGTCTCTATGCAGGCTTTGTGATGCCCCAACTGCGTATCGATCAGTAGCGCCAATCGAAGTGATGCCAAAGGGGCATCGGTTCTATCGACCACTTGAGATAACAGGTTCTTTGCCTCAAGAAAGTCTCCTTGATGCCAGGCGAGCTCCGCTTGAAGCGTCTTTAAGGTGATCTCCGTTTCCGCATCGTCGGAGTTGTTCTGGGCCTGACTGAGCAGCGTCTCGGCGCGTTTGAAGTCGCCCCGAGCGAGGGCATTCTTCGCCAGAGCTAAGGCTCGCCAGGTTGATGACTCTTGTTTAAAGGCACGTTTCAACGGCTCGGCGGCGGCAGTAGGATTCTCTAACACGCTGAACTTAAGCGCGGCCTCCAAAGCATTGGTTTGAGCACGATCGCGCTGTTGATTGCGCCACTGCGCAATCGTCGCTGGCGTACTAACGACAGCGGATAGTACTCGTAATGAGAAGCCAAGGCCCACGAGTCCCAAAATGAGGGTGCCGAGCAAGATCCAAACCGTGGTTTCGACACTCCAACCCTGAAATACAACCAGCACATAGCCTGCGTCGCCTCGAATGGCAAGGACCAAGCCTAAACCGAGGAGTAGACCAATCAGCAAGTACCGAAGCAGGCCACTCACGAGCTTGCATCCTGATTACTGCGAGCTGGGGTTTCCGGTTCTAGCGCCATGTAATCGGTGAGTGCGATGATCGATCGGTCAATACTCGGTAGTTCGCGGGTGAGTGATAGTGTCTGTAATTCGGCAATACGCTTTCGAAGATGTGCCTGAGCGTCTTGATCCATGATGACATAGCGATCCAGCCAGTCGCTGACCTGTTCGAGACTGGCGTGATACAAGCGATCATCCCGCGCAATGAGTGCTATTTGTGATTGCGTGAGTAAGAGCTGTAGGTTCTGCAGCAACATATTTGCCTGAGTCGGGTTCACCCAATCCTGCTCCAGCTGCAAGGGGCGCACCTGAAGATAGTCATCCAACTTAGCGAGTAACCGGACCCAAACGCTGTCGTCCTTGGTAGTCGGCTGATTCGATGTATCAGGCATCTCAGGTGGTGCGCTTTGAGACGCGATCCAAGCAGGGCTGTAAGACGCGACCGACAGTTGCTCGAGCAGAGCACTGATCTGAAAATAAGTACCCTCGATATCGATAGCATTCACCCGAGATAAGGCTTCTTTATCGAAGGCGAGTGCAGAGCGAACAGACGTCAGCCGCGGATCATCGAGCGACTGTAGACTCTTATCGACGCTATCTAATAGGGTTAGCGCGACCGAAACATCACCCCCGAGACTTAGGCGTTGATGGGCAAGTCGAAGCATGTAACGCGCCTCAGCCAACTGCCAAATACGTTGGTCGGCAGCGCTAAACTGGCGAAGCGCTTCGCGTTGAGCTCGATCTGCTTCACGCATCACGGTCAGTTCTTGAGTCAGCAAGCGTCGATCTTGCTGCACAGATTCTAGTACTCGTGCCACACTCGCCTCAGTCGACCCTAAGGCAGCCTGCCACAGAGCACGCTCGGCTTCGACTGCTGGAATCTGAGCCAGTTGTGCACGAAGCGTCTCTAAATCTTGAGCTAGGGCGCGCTCGCGAGCCTGCCATTGAGGATATAGCCACCAGCCGCTGGCACCCAGGCCCGCGATCAAAATCAAGACCAGCAACAAGGCAAATCGTCCAGCCCAAGAGCCTTTTACCTTAGATGCTGACACAGAGCTGTGCCCAGCGACCGAGCGTGGTTGTTCAGACGCAGTGGACGGTGTCGGTTCGAGCGATTCTGACGGCGTCGCTGTATCCGAAGGCGTTAATGGCTTATCACGATGATCGGAGTCGCTCATTGCTGTATCTCCTGTTGTTCCATGGCCTGATTGAGCGCCGCGACCATGTCCGAGTCAAGTGCGCTGGGTGCGACCACCACGCGGCAGGTCAAGCCTTGCGTCTGCAGAGCCACCCGTTCAGATGGCACCACAAGAATAAGGTGCGCCAACAAGGGGCCTGCCGAATCGATTGCATGCGCCAGAGCCTCGCCGCTTTGCACCAGCATAGCATCTACGCCCTCGGTGAGAAGCTGCGCAAGTCGACGTTGCGCTTCTTCGCTGGGGCCCATGCGCTGGTAGCCGCTCCAAGTGTCTACTACCGACCCCTGTTCTTGCAAGGTCTGCTGGAGGGTGATTCTGCCACCCTCCCCTTTCACAATCAGCACCGACCTCTTCTGTTGAAACCATGGCTCATTGAGTAAGCCTTCGGTAGTCATGACGGTTGGGGTCGTGGCACTCATGCCGATATGTGCCAAAGCCTTCACCGTTTGATGCCCAACGCCAAAGACCCGGACTGTTGACGATATCTTAACGGGTTGAGCCGTGGCAGCTTGTTCCCAAGCACTCACCGCATTGGTACTAATAAAAACTAGGGTATCAAAGCCGGTTAAATCAGGTAGTGGGAGCTCGGGTAGCCGTTCAATTTGGAGCATTGGCACAGGGATGGGCTCAAACCCATTCTGATCCAGTAAGGCCACTAATCCGGACTGCTGCTCTGCAGGTCGCGTTACAATCACCCGCGGTTTACTGCGCAGCATAAACCTCATCCAAAATAGCTTGGGCACCTTGCGACAGCAGTTTGTGGGCAACAGTTTCACCTAAGAGTTCGGCATCTGCCCAAGGACCGCGAGCTTCAGCTTGCAGCAGTGTCCTGCCATCTACTGAGGCCACCAAGCCTCGAAGCCAGAGGATATCATCGGTGGCTAGGCAGAAGGCGGCAATGGGGACCTGACACCCACCATTCAGCGTTCTGTTTAGAGCCCTCTCGGCCGTGACCTCGGCCGCTGTCTTGGGATCATGCAGAACGTCCAACCAGCGCCGGGTGGCGGCATCGGCGGAGCGAAGCTCGATCCCCACCGCGCCCTGACCGCCAGCTGGCAGTGACTGCTCGTAGCTCAGTAGAGCGCGGATACGATCTTCGAATCCAAGTCGGATTAAGCCAGCGGCGGCGAGTATGATGGCGTCGTACTGGCCGTCGTCGAGCTTTGCTAATCTGGTGTTAACATTGCCCCGCAAAAATTTCACTTGAAGGTCGGGTCGATAGGCGCGCAGCTGGCTTTCTCTGCGAAGGCTGGAAGTCCCAACAATGGCGCCTGCTGGAAGCTCGTCAATCGAACTAAACCTATGGCTCACGAAAGCATCATTAGGCGTTTCACGAGCGCAGATTGGGCCCAGAGAGAGCCCGTCTGGAAAGTGCATTGGCACATCTTTCATGGAATGCACCGCAATGTCCGCCCGACCTTCAAGCAGAGCAGTTTCAAGCTCCTTCACGAACAATCCTTTGCCGCCGAGTTTTGACAGCGGCGAATCGAGCAGCTGATCACCGCGCGAGGTCATACCGAGCAAGGTGACACGCAACTCTGGATGAGCCTGCTCCAGCGCAGCCTTTACGTGATTCGCTTGCCACAGCGCCAATGGCGATTCTCGCGTCGCGATTACAATGTCTGCCATAAGTCACCTCAGAATAAACCGCAATCATACCAGTTAGCCCTGTCGCCTCAAACCGAGACGAGGAATACAGCCCCAATACACACTCGGTTTGGATTCACGCCGATTCGCAATTAACTGTTATACTGCCCGCTTTTATCAAGCCCCACCGCGCTGGAGATCACCATGGCGGACAGCACCACAAAAAGCACCCTTTGGGGTGGACGGTTTACCGAGGGCACTGACGCCTTCGTGCAACGCTTTACAGCCTCGGTGACCTTCGATCAGCGGATGGCTCATGAAGACATCGAAGGCTCGCTCGCTCATGCAGCCATGTTGCAGTCAGTGGGCGTGCTCACGGCATCCGAACTCGAGCAAATTCAACAGGGACTCGCAACGATTAAAGCCGAGATCGATGCCGGTAATTTTTCTTGGTCGGTTGAACTCGAAGATGTTCATATGAATATCGAGAGTCGGCTCACTCAGCTTATCGGAGCAGCAGGTAAAAAGCTGCACACGGGACGTTCGCGCAATGATCAAGTCGCCACTGACATTCGCCTGCATTTGCGCAATAGTATCGATCTGATTGCAGCTGAACTGACGCGTTTACAGCGCGGCATTATTGACCTTGCACGAGCCCATACGCACACGATCATGCCAGGATTTACGCATCTTCAGACCGCTCAACCCGTCTCATTCGGGCATCATTTACTGGCTTGGAATGAAATGTTAGAGCGCGACTACTCCCGACTCATGGATTGTCGCTATCGAATGAACTTATGTCCGCTCGGTGCCGCTGCTCTGGCTGGTACCAGCTATCCGATTGATCGACACATGAGTGCTGCAACACTTGGATTTAGAGCGCCTACGGAGAACTCCCTAGACTCTGTCTCTGATCGTGACTTCGCCGTGGAATTTTGTGCGTTCGCAGCATTGACCATGACGCATCTCTCGCGGATGTCTGAGGAACTCATTTTGTGGACATCCGTTCAGTTCGATTTTGTGCGCCTGCCCGATCGTTTCTGCACCGGGTCATCCATCATGCCCCAGAAAAAGAACCCCGATGTGCCCGAGCTGGTGCGCGGTAAAACCGGACGAGCCAATGGCAACCTGATTTCGCTACTCACCCTGATCAAGGGGCAGCCACTGGCTTACAACAAAGACAATCAGGAAGACAAAGAGCCGCTGTTCGATTCCATCGATACCGTTCATGATTCATTGCGGGCCTTTGCGGATATGATTCCGAATTTGGAACCCAACCTTGAGGCCATGCGCTCAGCCGCGCTGAAGGGCTTTGCAACAGCAACCGATCTGGCAGATTACCTGGTGCGCAAAGGTCTGCCTTTTAGAGATGCACACGAAGTTGTTGGCTCTGCGGTAGGCCTGTGTGTTGAGCGCGGTATTGACTTGAGCGAGCTGAGCTTGCCAGAACTTCGCAACTTCCACAGCCAGATCGAAGCAGATGTCTTTGAGGCTCTATCGCTCGAAGCTTCTGTATCGGCTCGAAATCATATCGGTGGAACGGCACCAGCGCAGGTCAGTGCCGCTTGCGAACGCGCAATGCAAAGGCTGGCAGAGCGATGAAAAGAGCCTTGCTCCAGCTCCTATTGATCGCCTCGCTGTGCGGCTGTGGCCAAATGGGCCCGCTAGAACAACCCATAATACCACCGCAACCTGAGGGTAATCCGTGATGCTCCCGGCTTTTTTTGACTATCGAGACCAGCAGCTGTGGTGTGAAGACGTTGAATTAGCAAGCATCTGCGAGCGCTACGGCACCCCCACTTATGTCTATTCTAAGGCCGCTATTACCGGTGCGATGCAAAGCTATATCAACGCCTTGGGCGATCATCCGGGACTCATCTGCTACGCCGTGAAGGCCAACAGTAATCTGGCGGTGCTGCAGTTATTGGCACGACTGGGTGCCGGCTTCGATATTGTCAGTGGTGGAGAACTCGCTCGTGTATTGGCGGCCGGTGGGCGACCAGACCGGATCGTGTTCTCGGGTGTTGCTAAGACGGCACTCGAACTCGAGACCGCACTCAAAGCAGGAATCCACTGCTTTAACATTGAATCGGTCGCTGAAATTCAGCGGCTCTCAGAGATTGCGCAGACCTTAGGCTTGATTGCACCCGTTTCTATCCGCGTGAACCCCGATGTTGATGCACACACGCATCCCTATATATCAACCGGACTTGCTGACAATAAATTTGGGGTCAGCATGGAGCAGGCCTACCATGCCTATCAACTGGCCCACACCAGTCCCAACCTAGAGATCATCGGCATCGATTGCCATATCGGCTCGCAGTTGACTGAATTGGCGCCATTCCAAGATGCCCTTGAGCGCGTTTTGGCACTGGTCGACCGCCTTGCTGCCGACGGCATTCGCTTGCAACACGTCGATGCCGGTGGCGGCTTAGGGGTGCGTTACCAGAATGAACAAATCCCAGGAATCGAAGACTATGTGTCGGCCTTAAAAGCACCTCTCGCCCAGCGAGGACTGGCGCTATTCTTAGAGCCTGGCCGCTCCATAGTCGCGAATTCGGGTGTGTTATTGATGCAAGTAGATGCCTTAAAAGTCACCGAGACAAGGCACTTTGCTCTGGTAGATGCGGCCATGAACGACATGTTGCGTCCAGCCCTGTATCAAGCCTGGATGGACATTCAGCCGCTCACCCGGCACTCACATATCAGCAGTGCCTCTTGGGATATTGTTGGACCAGTCTGTGAAACAGGTGACTTTTTGGCCAAAGGACGCGACCTCTCGTTGCTTGATGGCGACTATTTGGCACTGATGGGCGCGGGTGCCTATGGCTTCACCATGGCTTCAAATTACAATAGTCGACCGCGTCCAGCAGAAATCCTAGTAGACCAAGCCGACTGCCATGTGGTCCGAGAACGCGAAACGATCGAGCAGCTGTATCAGCTCGAAAAGCTTCTGTAGGGGCTAACGATGAGCATTCGGTTTACCAAAATGCATGGTCTTGGCAACGACTTTATGGTGCTCGATGCGAGGCGTCAAAAAATTCATGTCACCGAGACGCTGATCAAGTGCTGGAGTGATCGCCACACCGGTATCGGATTTGACCAGCTGCTGATATTGGAGTCGTCCGATACGCTTGGAATCGACTTCCGTTACCGAATTTTCAACGCCGACGCGACTGAAGTTGAGCACTGTGGCAACGGTGCTCGATGCGTCGCCCTGTTTGCCCACCGACATAGTCATTCAACACAGCAGGAATTCCGGTGCAGCACCATGAAAGGTGAACTGACGCTCTCTGTGTTAGGCAACAACAGAGTGTCAGTTGCCATGGGTATCCCGAGCTTCGAGCCAGCCGCAATACCTTTGCTAGGATGTGAGCGCGCCGATTCGTATCACCTGACCTTAGAGGCAGCAGAGCGCCACGATTCGCACGATGTCATTGAAATAGGTGCGTTATCGATCGGAAACCCGCACGCTATTATGTGGGTCGAGAGCGCCGAACGTGCTCCGGTCGAGCTGGTTGGCCCCCGCGTAGAGGGACACCATCGTTTCCCCGCAAGGGTAAATGTTGGCTTCGCCGAGATTGTCAGCCGAGGTCAGCTGAACTTAAGAGTGTACGAGCGAGGAGTAGGAGAAACTCAAGCTTGCGGTACGGGCGCCTGTGCGGCGGCTGTTTATGGCATTCAAACAGGCAAACTCGATTCGCCGGTGACGGTGACGCTGCCGGGTGGCAAACTAGAAATTGAGTGGCGAGGTGAAGATCAGCAGGTCATAATGACGGGGCCAGCTTCTTTTGTTTACGATGCCGAACTTTTAGATAACGGACCCGAGTGTGACTGACGAAACCCAAAAAACGGATCAAATCGACGAAGCCCTTATCGAGGCTTACCTGCTTGAGCACCCAGATTTTTTTCAAGACAAGCTCGAGCTGCTCACTCAAATTACACTTCCGCACGGCGATCACGGTGCCATCTCATTGATAGAACGCCAGCAGTCGGCTCTTCGGGAACGCAATGTAGAGCTTCGGCACCAGCTTTCAGATTTAAAGCGAATTGCAGAGGCCAATGAGAAACGATTGACACTCACCACGACTCTCGTAGAAGGGTTGCTCAACTGTCACGGCCGCGCCCAGATTAAAACCTTACTCAATGAGCACCTGCTGCAAAGCGACACCAACGACTTTGTCGCGATTCACTGGTTCGATAATGACGCCGAGCAACAACAGGCACAGGATAAACTTGGCGCAATAGCGCGATCTCAGAAAGCCTTCTCTGGACCGCTTCGTGAAGTCGAAATGCAGTTTTTATTTGGATCTCGCGCACCTGCCGGTTCTGGCTGCGTGATTGCTTTCAATCATAGCGAAGCGACATCGCCCGGCTTGCTCGCGTTGGGAAGCAAAGACAGCAGCGCGTTCGATAGTCACACAGGAACAGTGTTCATCAGCCATATCGCGCGCGTCATTGGCGCGCTAACGAGTCACCTAGGAGCGCGCTAGGTGACCCTCAAGGCAGTCGCTCCGATCGATGCCGTCACCTCGTTTCTAGACTACGGTCGTGATATCAAACAACTGTCGCCGCTGACACTGAAACATTATCAGCGCGACTTAGATGCCCTGCTCGCCAGTTTCCCAACTGACCCAGCTCTCTGCCTTAGCGACATCAAAGAGCACCACATTCGAGCCTGGGCGAACAGCCTCAGGCGCCGTGGACTCGGAGCCTCTAGTATCGCTCGACATCTTTCGGCAGCCCGATCTTGGCTGGAATTCTGCGTTAAGAAGTACCGACTCCCAAGCAATCCCGCCGTCGGTATAAGCGCGCCTAAACGCAGCCGTAAACTGCCCAAAACGATGGATGTCGATCAACTCGCCCAATGTCTCACGTCGACGTCAGACTCGGACTTAGAGTGTCGCGATCTAGCGCTTGCCGAATTGCTCTATTCTTGTGGGCTTCGTCTCGCTGAAGTCCAATCTTTGACGATGGCTCATATTGATCGTCACCAGCAAACCGTCACGGTGACCGGCAAAGGCAACAAAACACGGCAAGTGCCGATCGGTCGCGTTGCCCTAGAGGCACTGAGTCACTGGCTTCGAATACATCCCCTAGCGGCAGTCCTCGAGCCGAGTACGCCCCTTTTTACGACTCGCCAAGGCAAGGCCTTATCGGCTCGCTCTATTCAGACACGCCTCAGCAAGCTGGCTCAGCGCAACGGGCTGGCATCGCATGTGCACCCCCATATGCTGAGACACTCGTTTGCGAGTCATATCCTTGAATCTAGTGGGGACCTCAGAGCCGTACAGGAGCTTTTAGGCCACAGCAATATCAGCACCACTCAGATCTACACCCACCTTGATTTTCAGCACCTGGCGAAAACCTATGACGCGACCCACCCCAGAGCCAAGCGGTCAAAGACGCAATGAGCCCAATAAAGCTGATTACTTTTGATCTAGACGATACTCTCTGGGCGGTAAAACCCAGTCTGATTCGCGCAGAAGAGCAACAGAACGCATGGCTGCGAGAGCACCGCCCGCAAGCTCTTGACTCAATCACGCCAGATCAGCTCGCACAGCTCAAAAAGTCAGTGTGGCAAGCGCTCCCTGATCACGCTCACAATATGAGTAAACTCAGACAACAGTTTTTATATGAGTTGCAGACGGCAGCTGGATACTCGCATCAGGACGCGACCACGGGCGCAGAAATTGCGTTCGGGCGTTTCCTAGAAGAGCGGCATAGGGTGTCATTGTATGACGGCACGGTAACCGTGTTAGAGCTGTTGTCTCGGCGTTTTCGGCTTGGAGCCATTACCAATGGCAATGCCGATGTGTACAAAACAGAGGCCGCACCTTATTTCAGCTTCGCGGTCCGCGCCGAGGAAGTTGGCGCCGCCAAACCTGCCGCTCAGCCCTTCTTAAAGGCGCTCGAGCTGGGGGATTGCCGTGCTGAAGAAACTCTCCACATCGGTGACCACTGGGAACACGATGTCTTGGGTGCGAGGCAAGCGGGGCTGCACACGCTTTGGCTGAATCCTCTTGACCAGGTCTGGCCACACCCCTCGGATGCGCCACTCACCATTCAATCACTCAGTGACATCGAACTCGCGATCAGAGCCATAAAATAAACACTTACTGTCGACTAAAACAAGGATTGAAACGGGGTTATCTGTACCACCAGAATTCAGCACTCAACGAGACGGCCGACTCCCCTGTCTCGCCGATCACGCACCACTGTCGCAATCACTGCCTCGCAGCCATTCAACTAGACTGCGGACTCTCCTGTCTCGCCGGTTCTGATTCTAATCACCTGCTCGAGCGGTGACACAAAGATTTTGCCATCACCGATTTTCCCGGTATTGGCCGCTTTAACAATCGCGTCAATAGTCGCGTCTAGCTGATCTTCTGATACCGCAATCTCGAGTTTCAGCTTGGGTAGAAAATCAATCACGTATTCGGCGCCCCGATACAGCTCGGTGTGTCCACGCTGACGACCAAACCCCTTAACTTCCGTAACTGTAATGCCCTGCACGCCAATCTCGGACAGTGCCAGTCTCACATCATCCATCTTGAAAGGCTTAATGATGGCAGTGACTAATTTCATACAATCGACCTTTTCGTATTCAATGACGGTGAAAGATTAACACACTCCTCAGAAATTGGTGATTTCAGCCATAAAAAAAGGGGGCCAAAGGCCCCCTAAGAATGCACACTGAGTGTGCCCGCAAGTCTTACTTCGATCCAGTGAATTCTGGATAGGCTTCCATACCACACTCGGAGAGATCGACACCTTCGTATTCTTCCTCTTCGGTCACTCTCAAGCCCATCACGGCTTTGATAATGCCGAAGGTGATGCCGCTGGTGATGAAGACCCAGAAGAAGATGGTAAGAGCACCGATGATCTGACCGCTGAAGCTGGCACTGTCATTGGTAAAGGGAACCAGCAAGAGTCCTAACAATCCCACGACACCGTGGACAGAGATCGCACCGACAGGATCATCGATCTTGAACCTGTCTAGTGTGATGATAGAGAACACCACCAAGACACCACCAATAGCGCCGAACAAAGTCGCCTGTAACGCGCTCGGTGTATCGGGTCCAGCAGTGATCGCCACTAGGCCTGCCAAGGCACCGTTCAAAGCCATGGTCAAATCGGCTTTTCCAAACAGGAATCGTGCCGTGATCAAAGCGGCAATGAGCCCGCCCGCAGCTGCTGCGTTCGTGTTCATGAAGACGACCGCCACTGCGTTTGCACTTTCTACTGAGGCAGTTGCCAAAACCGAGCCACCGTTGAATCCAAACCAGCCCATCCACAGAATGAAGGTTCCGAGAGTTGCCAGCGGTAGGTTGGCGCCTGGGATGGGGTGGACCGAACCATCGGCACCGTATTTACCCTTTCGTGCGCCGACCAACAAGACACCTGCCAAAGCGGCAGCGGCGCCCGCCATGTGCACGATACCCGAGCCTGCAAAATCTAGGAAACCGAGGTCGCCCAAGCTGTAGAGTCCGAAGACAGGATTACCGCCCCAAGTCCATGAACCTTCCATGGGGTAAATGAATCCTGTCATCACCACCGCGAAAGCAAGAAATGCCCATAACTTCATTCGCTCAGCTACAGCGCCGGATACAATCGACATCGCAGTTGCTACGAATACTACCTGAAAGTAAAAGTCGGCTGACGGTGCATAGGTTGCAGCCTCTTCAGCACCTGTGACACCGTCGCCCGTAATGCCAGACAACATGATGTCGCCGCCGTACATAATGGCGTAACCACACACCATGTACATGATTGAAGCAACGGCGTACAGCGCTACGTTCTTGGTTAAAATTTCAGTCGTGTTCTTTGCTCGAACCAAACCAGCTTCTAACATCGAGAAGCCGGCGGCCATCCACATCACTAGTGCACCGCATACCAAAAAGTAGAAGGTATCGAGTGCGTACTGTAGTTGAAATATTTCATTTTCCATAACAATGCTCTCTCATTAATTACAGGATGACTAGATAGCCTCTTCCCCGGTTTCCCCTGTCCGAATTCGAATCACCTGCTCAAGCGATGATACGAACACCTTGCCATCACCGATTTTTCCGGTATTGGCTGCCTTGGTAATCGCTTCTATAGTTTGTTCAGCAAGACCCTCGGCGACCGCTATTTCAATTTTGACCTTCGGCAGAAAGTCGACCACGTACTCTGCCCCTCGGTACAATTCGGTATGCCCTTTTTGGCGTCCAAAGCCCTTTACCTCAGTCACGGTAATGCCTTGAACACCTATTTCTGACAAAGCTTCGCGCACATCATCTAGCTTGAAGGGCTTCACAATGGCTGTAATGAGTTTCATAGTGTTCTCCTGGTAAGACGGCGACCCATCGCTGGGCCGCCTTCGCTTGATTGCTTATAGACTTTTTGAGACAGAGAGGACTAGGCGGTCATCAGAACCGGCCACGATGCCGTCATCGAGGCTAGTACCAACGAAGGCTAGGCCGAAATCAACACCACCAGCGCTGAATCCCAGAGTTGCGCTGTAGTCAGAGTAGGAATCTTCGCCCTCACCCCAAAAGTCTGAAGCGTCAATGTCGCTGTAACCGTAGTGTAGGTCGAGTGACAAGCCTTCAGTCAGCGCCATCGAGTAACCGACGTAGGGGTAGAGGAAGTCTGGGCCACCATCACCGAGGTATTCAGAGGAATAGTTGAAACCAAAACTAATATCGCCGTAGCTAAATCCGACCGCGTATTCCTGATAGTCAAACTCGGCATCGCCTTCGTAATCGAAGTAGATATAGCCCACGTCGTATCCGAGATCACCCACGGCACCCGCATAGCCAAAGTAGTAATCCATTTCGGTGCTTGATTCAGTGCCGAACTCGACGTTCGATGCCCAAACACCGGCATAAAATCCGGATTCTGCTGCGTAGTCGAAGCCACCTTGAATTGCGCCCTTCTCACCAGTTTGAGAGATTCCCCTAAAGGAGTAATCGGAGACAAGAGTCACGTTACCGCTGATCTCTGCCGAAACCGATGCGGCACCTGACAAAGCCAGAGCGGCAACCAGAGTAGTAAGTTTAGTTTTGTTAAGCATGTGCTATCTCCTTCAGAGTGTTGTAATTGCACGTTTGGTGACGACTGGGTCGCCCCGGATGCGTTATCGCGCTCATTGCTTTGCAGACGTCATGCCAGAACAAAATAAAAACATTTAAAAACATATTGTTACGTAGAATTTTTAGGATTTTATCAGCGCGTGAACTTGATTTTAGGTGGGTCAGAGACTCTTTTTTCGCCCCATAACAGCGCCACGCACTATTATGGTGCGCACTCTTGGCTTCAGATGATCACTTTTGGCGATACTGACACTTTGCCTCAGAGCCGCTAAGCCCTAAACTGAAGCAAACCACGCTCAGGAAATAACCATGGCTTTTACACCACCACCTCTAACGGAACTGCTGGGGCAGCTGAAATCGCTCGCTGATGACAGCAGTTTTAAGCAAGATTTCGATAAAAATTCAAAAGCGTTAGCGCAATCACTATTAACCAAACTTGATCTGGTGAGTCGTGACGAGTTCGACGCACAGAAAGCACTTCTGACACGAGCACAACAGCGTATCAACGAGCTAGAACTCAAGCTCGAGCAACTCGAACAGAATTCTGACTAACACCGTTCGATTAAGGCCGGTTCAGAATCACCCAAATATCTGCTCAGGGACGAGCTATGACACTATCAGTGGTATACACCCGCGCCATGGTCGGTATCGATGCACCCTCGGTCCGCGTAGAAACCCACCTGAGCGCTGGTTTACCTGGATTCAATATTGTTGGAATGCCTGAAACGACGGTCCGCGAAAGCAAGGATCGAGTCAGAAGTGCCATTCTAAACAGTCACTTCGAGTTCCCGGACTCGAAAATAACCATTAACCTAGCACCCGCAGATCTCCCGAAGGAAGGTGGTCGATTTGATCTGGCGATTGCTATCGGTGTATTGGTGGCATCGGGACAGGTGGCGAATCGCCAGTTAAGCCAAGTCGAGTTTGTTGGCGAGCTCGGGCTCGATGGCACTTTGCATCCGGTGACAGGCGTATTGGCATC
>OBNU01000046.1_pt1 | contig 19422 bp, 18 predicted proteins | sample 1494211 | NCBI WGS metagenome assembly OBNU01 (sample SAMEA3275559, study PRJEB22092) | marine metagenome | biome: ENVO:01000252 "freshwater lake biome"; feature: ENVO:00002042 "surface water"; material: ENVO:00000021 "freshwater lake" | collected 2014-06-21T10:00:00+00 | depth 2 m | reverse complement strand
ATAATGATGATACTCAGCACCAGTGCAACGAAGGTGCTATTAAAGGCAACCCCTAAGCTGACGGTCACACCCGAGATATCCCCCTCTACCGCTTTGTACGCTTGACCGAGGGCATCGCCAATACCGCGAACGGTACCGATGAATCCGATCGAGGGTATCGCCCATGCGATGTATCGAATCATCGATAGCTCGCTGTCTAGTCGATCTGCTTCGGTCTCACAGTGTTCACGAACCGTATCCGCGACAGCGGGAATGCTCTGGGTGGTGGCGAAGCGTTGTAGGGCAGAGGCAAGCGTTCTCGGCAATAAGAAATCCTGCTGCTCAACCGGCAGTGCTTCGATGCTTCTGCTGATACTGCGAGCATCACTGGGAAGTACGCTCATGCCCTCGGGAATATTGAGCACAGTACCCTGCGCGAGCGCACGTTCGAGCGTCGTGTGTCGCCATTTATAGGCCATGATCGACAGCGCCCACAGCAGCAGGATGAGGCAGGCCTCTTGCTCATAGTCTCGCATTACCACGGAAAGGCTTCGACTTGGCACATAATCTTGACCCGCAGCTTGGAGCGCGAGTTGCGCGACCATGTGAGCTTCTGCATTGGGGCGGATGAGACCGACGTAAAAGCCATGTACCACAATAATGATAACGACGAGCGCGAGGAGCTGGAACAAGAATTCGTTTTTGGTGATCCAATTCATGACTGTGCCTAGATATCTACGGGGAAAGAAACCGATAAATCCTCAGAAATTTGTTCTGTGGGCTCGTACTGTAACACGGCCGAGGCTTGCTGGCGGTTGGCCAAATCAGAATCGCTTTTGGTGGCGTCCTGGGCAGGCGGTTGCGCTGTAATCTCGGGACCCGGTTGCTCCGCCTGTGGATCATTTTGCTGAGGCGTCTCTGTTGCGACTGGCGCCGATGCCGGAGTGGGTTGGTTAGTCGCTTCGGTGGGCTGAGGTAAAGGTGCGTCGGTCGTCACTTGTGCCATCGCCCATGACGCGAGCATCAGTGCTGCAAACACAGCGGTGCCTCTCAGTTTATTCAGCATATCGCGCCACTCTGAAGCCAATGTCATCTTTACCCAATGAGCCGTAGTCTCTGTAGCTTAGCCTTAATTCAGTCAATTTTGATCGCGACCAACTTGCGCCTTTAATCACAAAGTTCTCACCCGGTGGCGCCCCTAAGGGATCCATCAGCACGCTTTCCGAAGGCACTGGAATATCATAGGTGTCGTGCATCCACTCCGCAACGTTGCCGGCTAAGTCGAATAATTGAAAGGGTCCGGGCGCATAGCTCGCCACCGGCGCAGTAGCACTTTGGCCGTCTTCATAGCCATCGATTGTGCGTCCGGTCAAATAGGCACCCGAGGCATCAGCAAAGTTTTCGGTATTGTTTGCTGGTGGAAAAGTCTCACCCCACAGGAAGCGACGGATGCCGTCGGCGTGAACTCTGCTGACGAACTCCCACTCCGCTTCGGTGGGGAGTCGGTATCCAATGCTCTCTGGGTTGAATCCAATGACGATACCGCCTTCTTCTCGGTAAAAAGGAGGAAGACCTTCTTGAGCACTTAGCCAGTTACAGAATTGCGCTGCCCGCTGCCAGCTGACCTCGACTACCGGTTGGCTCTGGCGATTGAGTGATGTGCCCGCGATAACACCAGAGTTGTGCTCGGTATCGAACACTCGGAACTGTTGATTGGTGGTTTCCGTGTTCGCGATATAAAAAGCGCGGCTGAGCCTCACAGTTTGCTGTGTTTCATTGGCTCGACGTCCGGAGTCCCGCCGCGAGCTTCCCATCATAAATTCCGAGCTGCCGACCGTGTCGATTAAGGTCATCTGGCCCCCGACGGAGGTGGTAACCATGGGCAGTAAACGGGCGCGCCGAGCCTCCGCAAAGGTCAATAGGCGTGTGGTTACGGTCTGTTCTAAACCCGAGCGCGGCGTCACTTGCGTGCTGAAGGTCTCATAGCCTGGTTTCTCGATCGTAATATCCTGTGCTGTTTCGGGTAGCTGATAAACGCCGGATCCTGTGCCCAAACGCTGGCCATTGCCGTAAATGACGGCGTCTGATGGGCTAACCTCAAACTCAATAGTGCCTAATGATGGGCTTAGCGTGATCATTTCAGTGCGACTGGTGCCCGGTGCCAGTTGGCGCTCGAACGACTGCGGTTTGAATCCAGGCTTGGTGATGGTAATGAGGCTGAGTTGATTCGGCGTCAGGTCGAGGCTGGTCGGGGTCAGGCCATGATAGCGCTGATTGACGCGCACGGTGGCCCCATCGGGCTCAGTGATGACTTGCAATACGCCGTTAGCAGGTTCAAGTTCGACTAAAGGGTGGATGACATCGGTTTCGGGCTCCACCGAGAGTGAGAGTTGCTTGCTCTGATACGCGACTTTCTCGAATCTGATCAGGCGCTCGCCAGCAAGCAACGCGAGTGTAATAGGCGTTGTGCCAACGAATTGCTCGTCTACCCAAACATCAGCTCCTTCAGGCTTTGAAGTGAAAGTAACGTCGCTCCAGTCGGGCCGCAGTTCTATGGCGATGGTTTCAGCGATTCCTCTACCTATCACCGAGATGAGTTGGCTGTGGGTTTGATAGCGATCCGCTCGCGCTTCTAGTTGGTAATCGCCGGGGACGAGTTGCAATGCTCGCTGCTCAAACAGTTCGCCATCGAGGAAAAGTTGACTCTCTGGTGGCGTTATCACGAAGGTGATTTCTCCGGGCAGCGGCGACAGGGCTACGGTCAAATTTTGGGCAGCTGCCTCGGTGACTTGGTAGTCAATCGCTGTCGGGTAGAATCCGGGGCTGGTGATCGACACCTGATAGCCGGATTCAAGCACTAAAAATCGATCACTTAAGGCGAGGTGCAAGCCGCCTGACAACGAAATGGTGGCAGAATCTGCGGGCTGCACGATGACTTTTAGACTTTTCGCATTGAATAAAAATAGCAGCACACCGAGCAGTGCGGCAGCTACAAGTGCTATGGCCACGGTTCGAGTAGAGGGCCACTTGGGTCCATTGCTGCCAGTCTTTGATCCACTAATAGGCGCAAATTCTGCGGGCTTTAATGGTCGGTCCGAGGCTGCCATTAGAGTTTTTCCTCACAGGCAATAAAGTACTCAACAGCCTCAGAATCTGGCTCGATCGTAAACGTGACAATAACATCTCGGTAGCCCAGGCGGCTGCCTCTTAGGGTGTATTGGCCGGGTCTCAATGCCAGCTCTGTGCTCACTAATTGACCCAGTTTAGAGTGTCTCACCAGAACCACTTCGGTAGCACCATCAGACCGCACAATGACAGGGATAGATTGGTTCGCTTGTCGCAAGAGTTCACTGAGCGTTGTTAACTGTTGTGCGAGTTTGGGACCGATTGGGTCCTTAGCTTGGGCTCGACGCAAGGCTTCGCTGGCGTCGTCGGCGATAGCAATATCGCTCAGTCTGGCGGGTTCTTGAATGAAGGTGTTGAGTGTTTGTTCTAGTTCATAGCGCTGGCGTGCAAGAGCAAGGCCGTTCAGAGCATATTGGACCGTTGAGTCGAGTGCTAGGGCGTCTTGATAGTTGGTAATCGCATCACTCCACTGCTCTTGATCGATCAATTGTTGTCCTTCATCGCGCAATCGCCGGAGGGTCTCCTGAGTTATGGCGGTCTCGAGCTGCTCCGCCGCTTGATCAATCGCAGGGTCATTAGGGCGGTGTACGCGCGCTTGTGCGAGCGCCTGCTCGGCTGGGTCATAGCGCGCTTGATCAAGAGCGGTATAAAAAGTACTCATGGCGTTATCGAACCGGAACGAATGCCATGATTTAAGGATAGTTGCTCGTTGTGCTGCTATTAAAGGGTGTGCTGGATCTAGTGCATAGGCTTGGTCAATGGCAAGTTTGGCTTGCTCCCAGGCGTTACTGGCAACAGCTGTTTCAGCTTGCGCTAAATAATCGATTATCGAGGGCAGCTGCACGACCGACTTACCCAACGAGTCGATCCGGGGATCCATTGGCGCGAGCCACAGGAGTCGTTCCAGTGAACCTTTAGCCGCTATTTGATCAAGCGCTTCGATCGCTTGCTGCGTCTCTAGCGCTGCCGTCTCTGCGCGTGCGGGAATACTCTCTTGTAATTGCTGTAATTCAGTTAAACTCTGCTGGTACAGTTCGATAGCACGCTCAAACTCTGAGCTCCGATAGGCTTCATCGCCTGCCTGCGCAATCAAATCAGCATCGATATAGCGCGCTTCAGCCCACCGCATGACCTGCGCTTCTTGCAGTAACTCTTGCTCAATGAGAATCGATTCTAGAACAGACTGGGCTTGTTGCCGCGCTTTTGCTTGCTGTGCTTGCTGATAGGGTGATCCTGGTTCCGCTGGCTTTCCCAACGTGGCGCGTTCCGCGCTGGGATTTGGCCTTAACGCAGGCGTAGGAGCTGCGATAGAGTCCAGCATCGGTGCGGGGGTGGCAACTCGATTCGGTAGCCAGACAAAGACGATCAGCAACAAGAAGATCAAGCTGATGCTGAGCGCTATGATTACCATGATATTCAGGCGATTCTCAGATGCTTTTTCCGCAACAGGCTGGAAGGGACTGAACGGGCGCGGCCGCAGTTTTTTTTGGCTCATGGCGTGTCAGTGGGCCCTGTGTTTGTCGGTAAGTCACCCACTTCAGTGCGGTAAATATCATCTAGTAAAGCGCGCCACTGTGCGTACTGATCTTGTACGCTGCCGGTCAAGGTGATGGTCTGATCATTCAGTTCTATAATCTGTGGTGTCATTTCTGCTTCAAGTGATGCGCCGAGTTCTTCCAGTGCCTCTACATGAATGGCGGCCTCGTTGCGCTTGTCGAGACCACTTTTTACCATATAACCACCGCCCATAATTGCGACGTTGCCGGCAGTTCGAGTGACTGCGTCATTGCCATTGGCAGAGGCGTAGATACCGGCTAAAACTGCGGCACCGCCGATAATAAGTTCTTTCCTGGATTCGGCTTTGATCTGCTCTAGTGCGATAGCTTCCTCGTAAGTGAGTTTGCGCCACTCTTGATACGGTGCTTGCATCTGGACGCCGAATTGCTCGTAATACGTTTGCAGGGTGTCGACATACAGCTGGTCTCGAGTCCGAATAACCCGCACGCGCTCGAGCATTGGATCGTTATCTGCTGGCAGTTTTTGCAGTTGGTAGCGTCCGTCACGAAACACCACGTAGTCGACAAATGCTTCGCTTGCAAATCGCTCGGCAAAGCGCATCTCGGCAACGGATCTGACTCTCTCTCGCTGATTTGACGACAGGGTCTGGAAGTGAGCCAAGAGGTCGTTGGCAATTCGGTTGTAAACGGCTTGAAAAGCGTCGTGGGTGACGCGTGTGGTTGTGGCGTAGGCGTAACGCGAAGCCTCGGCGCTATATTGCTTGCCATCGAGCCAGGAGTGCCCAGTGGCATCGACCGCATCGATTTCTAAGGTCAGCGTTTTCCCATCTGAATGTACTATCTTGCCACTGATCATGAGGTCGGTGAGTTGATCATCTGTGGGCACCACTCGCACCGCGCCCCAAGCCCCACTGTTTTGTAATGACCCCATCAAGAGTTGAGGAATGTAGCGGGCTTCGGCTTGCCTGACTTCGGTAAAGACAGGGCTGTCATCGTCGATCTCTGAATCTAAGCCCGGATCAAAAATGGCAATACTCACATCGAGTAATTCTGAGTCTGCAATGCTCTGACTCGGCGTATCCACAGCCGGGATTGAGGTTGTTTTGATGGACTGAGAAACACAGCCTGCCGCGAGAGTCGCGAGTGCCATAACGAGAGTGAGTCGCCGTATGATGCGGTTCATCCTTGGTTAAGTCCTTTATATTTGCGATATTCCTGCCACAGCTTCTCCCGAATTTCTGGATCTGGTTCGCGCATCGCAGCTTCGCGCAGCTGCCTCGCGATTACATCATCATTATCTCCATCGGGAATGTCGGCGGGCGGTGGATACTGGGCGGTGGCCGCAGTGGAGGCGGGTTGCCCAGATCTCATCCCACCACCTGCACCGGGCGCTCCGCCAGCGCCACTTCCTGCGCTCCGGCCAGGCATGGCGCCGTAGGATTCGTTGCTGGATTCAGTTGCGGGCTCGACCTCGAGATCTGTGGCTGGGGATTGCGTACGTGCCTCATTGCGCTGCTGATCTTGGGTGCTGCGGATAATTTGATCGAATACTGAAGTTGTGGCCTCGAGTTCTGCATCGAGCACGGCAATTTTTTCGGTCTGGGTTTGTCTTCCTGAGGCGGTACCCGCGGTACTTTCTGTTCCTGTACTGGCATTGGTAGCGCCAGTGGTAGGTTGTGATTGAGAGCCCGCCCTATCGGTCGAGCTCGAGGCTGTTTCTGAACCGTCTCCTGAGCCTGTGGTTGCGTTGTCTTTGGCAGAGGTTTCTCCGCCACCTGCTGCTCGAGCTTGAGCTTGTCCTGATGTCTGCCGTGCCGCAGGGATATCATCGTTGAGTGTTGGCAGCGATACGTCGGCACTGGGCCCCTCTGTGAGAACGAAACCTGGTTCACTCCCCGCTTCGACGCTTTCTGAAGAGGGCGCGGGATTGCCAGAGTCATTGTCTGATGCGCTGGCAGTGGCAGAGGCTGGTGATTGTGAGCGCTCACTCTCGGTTTGTGAACCGCCGTTTGCGGAAGGTAGTGATGATCGTGGTTGTGAGCTTGCGCTAGGAATCCCGCTGGTGCTGGCACTGGGACTAGGATTCGAGCTGGAGCTGGAGCTGGAACGAGAGCTGGAACTAGAGCTGGAACTAGAGCTGGACGCAGGCGTACTTGGTGTTGGCAGTGACACTGACGGTGACGTCGGCGTAGTTGCACTCGGGCAGCCGGTCAGCACCATGCATAAGGCGCCCAGTAAGAGCCAGTGACTGAGTCGATTACGATTGGGGTAACACATAGGTCTGCTCCATTTTTTCGGTTGTGACCGTCTCGCCAGCGATAACGCGAGGCCTAAATTTAGCACGTCGCAACTGCCGTATGAAGCGACTCGCGGACAGTTCGATTGACTCGTCTACTCTAACGCGCTCCACCGATCGCACCGATCCTCGGTCGGTGACATTGAAAGTGATCGACAAATTACCTTCTTCTTTTGGCACCGAAGGAGCGATTAATCGTAGCCCGCCTAGATCTGGCAGGAGCACAGGATCTTGAAAGAGTTCGGCGCGCAAAGCACTTGCTTGCTCTGGGTCTGGCAGTTCGCCAATCACGGTATCAATTTGACGGTACAAGTCATTTGCATTGCGTCTTTGGTCGCGCCACAAATACCAGTCCGCCAGTTGAATACTGGCATGAAAGGCTTCGTAGCTGGTATCGCCGTAGAGTCTGGACTGAATTTTGACTAGCTCAGCAATGATGATCGGTGCGGATCGATCACTGATTCGAAAGTATTCGTAGAAATTGCTCTGGGGTTGATTCTCATCGAAAGAGGCTCGCTCCTCGAAGGGTGATCGCTCGCTGCTGTTATCGAACGAGGTAATGAGAAAATAAGTTTGGAGCAAGCCGTGCAGCGTTTCGGCTACCAGTCTATCCTGATTGGCATCGGCTAAATCGTCAAGAGCGCGATTGAGCACTGCGAGCATATCTGCTAAACGCAAAAACTGCGTTTCTGACGGGTTTCTCAAGAACGCTGCCCGCTGCCAACGAGCGTGGGACAACCAAGCTTGTGCGCGCTCGACGCCCGGTGTCAGGGCGCGTTCTTGCAGTCGCACCAAATACTCTTGGCGCTGATCCGCTTCCGTTTGATCATTCAGAGCATCTAGGCTCACGATCTCGGCTTTAATAAAAGGAATCTGTTGATCGCTATACAAACCCCGATTGATGCGAGCGATATGGGCTCCTCGCCGCAGCACGTCAACGGCTTCGCGGTGTTGCCCCGCTCTTTGCGAGGCTAATCCAAGTGCCAAGAGTTGTTCACTCAGTGACGAGTCAAAAGCGCCTTGCTCGCGCTCAATAGATTCTATCGCCCTTTTATAGTGGTCACGTTCATCGCTACCGAGCTGGACTAGATTGTTGGAATCACTCAGATCGATTGGGCTGTCTTGGGCAGGATTGGCTAACCCAAGATGACCTGACAGTGCCCCGACGCCTAGCGCAAGCATTAATTCTCGTTTGAACACAGAGTCCTCCAAGATGGCGCAGTTGCGCGTTGCTCTATCCTACGACTATTGACAACGCAGTATAGCGAATTACTCACTATCACCTGATAAAGATACGGTATTGCCCGCTGAGTGGGTTAAAAAAAACGCGGTATGCTCCGTTGATTTTCTTCAGGACGTGAGCAGATGATCGTGTGAGTGTCGAGAGTGGACCATTTTGGCACTACTTTGAGATCTCGCTGACGTCTCTGTGCTGTCAGCGAGGTCGGGCTTTAACTGCCGGACTGAGAGGTTGTTGGGTATACCGGTGCTGGTTCAGCGAAGAGCGGCAAGGTTGGGAATGAATAGAAAGAACGCCAGTGATCGCCATAAGATGCCTCTACCGCGCGGCCGGTAATCGCTAGGTATTGCTGTTCAAATCTCTGATACAGCTCGGCCGGACTTAAGGCGCCGATTAAAACCGCGGCCTCGCATAAGCCCTCTAAACGCAATTGTTGCGCTGGTGGGCAGTCACCTCCGTCATGTAAGCGAGTGATAATATCACTTAGGCGCTGATCGATGAGCGCGATTAGCGCGGTAGTCGTATCCGACAAGTCACTCACTCCTCTTTCACAACAACACGTAAAGCATTATGCTCGAAGGCCCATTTTTTGTGTAGCACGCGCGACAGCAAAAGGAAGTTACTATGGTTGTGTCATCGTTGTTGGCGATGTTTCTCTGTTTTTCAATGCACTCGATTGCTCAAGAAGAAGAGCAGCAGGTGCCGATCATTGATTATCAACATCGGTTCCTGCCGCAGGTAGGCCGCAATGGTATGGTGGTTGGTCCAGAGCGGCTGGCGAGCGAAGTGGGCTATCAGATTCTGCAACAGGGTGGAAACGCGGTTGATGCAGCGGTAGCGACCGGGTTTGCGTTGGCTGTGACGTATCCTCGTGCGGGTAATTTGGGCGGCGGCGGATTCATGTTGGTGCATCTCGCCGAGCAGAGTCGTCAGGTCTTCATTGATTATCGCGAAATGGCACCAGGTGCTTCGACCCGCGATATGTATCTTGATGCTGAAGGTAATGTCGATCGACAGGCGCTGTATTTCAGTTATTTATCCGCCGGCGTTCCTGGATCGGTAGCGGGTTTGCTTCATGCTCTTGAGCAATACGGTACCATGACGGTACGGCAAGTCTTGCAGCCAGCCGTGGATTTGGCGCTGAAGGGTTTCTCTGTCAGTTTTGCACTCCACAGTGATCTAACTGAGCGTTCGGAGCGACTCGGTGCAGATCCCGCGGCTGGGGCCAGCTATTTGGTGAACGGTACTGCACCAGCACTGGGTTCAGTCTTTATCCAGCCCGATCTGGGTCGGGTGCTTCAAACCATCCGAGACTACGGTCACTCTGGGTTTTACGAGGGATGGGTAGCAAAGACCATCGCTCAGGCGATGGCAGAGAATGGCGGTATCATTACCGAAGCAGACCTCAAGAATTACGTTGTGGTCGAGCGTGAACCTGTGCGCGGTACTTTCCGAGAGTATGACATTGTGTCGGCACCACCACCGTCGTCGGGTGGCACGCACATCATTCAAATGCTCAATATTCTAGAGGGCTATGACTTGAAGTCGATGGGACATAATTCCGCCGCCTATATTCACCATGTGATCGAGGCAATGAAAGTGGCTTACGCGGATCGTGCGGCTCACATGGGAGATCCCGATTTTTCCCCAGTACCCGTCGCGCAGTTGGTGAGTAAGGCCTACGCGCAAGAAATACGGAAGGCGATTGATCCCAAGCGTGCGCGCAGCGCCGCAGAGATACAGTCGGGTACTTTTGAGGATACCGAAAGCCTCGATACCACGCATTTTTCGGTAGCCGATCAGTATGGCAACGTCGTATCGAACACGTACACTTTGAACTTCAGTTTTGGCTCCCATATTGTTGTGCCCGGGACAGGTATCTTGCTCAACAATGAAATGGCCGATTTCATGACCAAGCCTGGCACGCCAAATGCGTTTGGATTGATCGAGAGTCAAGCCAATGAAGTCGCAGCAGGTAAACGACCACTATCCTCGATGAGTCCCACCTTGATCTTAAAAGAGGGTCAGCCGTGGTTGGCAACGGGGAGTCCCGGAGGCAGTTTAATCATCAGTTCGGTCATGCAAACCGTGCTGAATGCGATGGAGTTTGATATGAATATCGCTGCTGCCGCGGCGGCACCGCGCGTTCATCACCAATGGATGCCCGATAAGCTCCGAATCGAAAGTGGCATCAGTGCAGATACCATTAATCTGCTCACTGTTTTGGGTCACCCGGTTGAAGAGAACGTTCGAACTTTAGGACGAACTCAGTCGATCATGATGGAAGAGGGTTGGTTTTTAGGCGCTACCGATACTCGGCGGCCAAGTGGTTGGGTTGCCGGTGCGCAATAAGGAGTGGCTGTGAGCTATCAAGACCATCGACGCGATTATACTCGGGGCGGTTTGCATCGCTCCGATTTGTCGGACAACCCTATGGTGCTGTTCGAGCAGTGGTTGCAGCAGGCCATTGATGCAGAGCTTGGAGACCCTACTGGCATGGTCCTAGCCACTGTTGATCCTGCCGGCATGGTGTGGCAAAGGATGGTGCTATTGAAAGATGTGAGTCCTGGTAAAGGGTTTGTTTTTTTTACCAATTACGCCAGCGATAAAGCCGCAGCAATCGAGCAAAACCCTAGGGTGTCACTCCACTTTCCTTGGAATGAGTTGGATCGACAAGTCATTGTCGGTGGTGTTGCCAGCAAAATTTCTGTGGCGGAAACGGCGCGCTACTTTTTATCTCGGCCACGGGAAAGTCAAATAGCGGCGTGGGCGTCACAGCAGAGTCGTCCGATTTCTGCGCGAGCAGTCCTAGAGCAGCAGTTGGCTGCGATGCAGGCAAAGTTTGCTCAGGGTTCGGTTCCTGTGCCTGATTTCTGGGGCGGCTATCGAGTTGTTCCAGACCGAATAGAGTTCTGGCAAGGGGGTGTAAATCGTTTGCACGACCGCTTCCGATACACCAAAAACCAAGATGATCAATGGCAGATAGAGCAACTCCAGCCCTGATTACCCAGCGCTAACTATCGATTTTCTGGGGCTGATTCTGCCGCTGTTGAATGTACAGGCAGTGAGGCGGCAGCTCAAGGATGTGACGTCGCAGTAAATCGAGAGCCGCTGCAGCCACCATCGTTTGGAACAGAACGCGCGGCAGTGGCCAAGTCAGCTCTATTATTCGCAGATCGCTCGAGCTACCGTAGGCAATCCAAACACGTCCCAGTGGCTTATCGATGGTGCCGCCATCGGGGCCTGCTATGCCACTGACTGCAATTGCGTAATCGGCATTGCTCGCGCGAAGCGCACCGAGAGCCATTTGTTCAACTACAGTTTTGCTGACCGCGCCATACTGGTCGAGATCAGATTGGCGCACGCCAAGGACCGAGCTTTTAATGGCGTTATCATAGGTGACAAAGCCCGCATGAAAGGCTTTCGAAGACCCTGGAATCTGGGTGATGAGGCTGGCAATGAGCCCGCCGGTGCACGACTCCGCGGTGGTGAGCGTCATGCCGCGCTCGCTCAGTAGCTCAACCATAGATTGGCCGATACTGGTTTCACCGGTGCCCAGAATATGATCACCGAAAAGTGCTGCGATGTGATCGGCACAGGCCTGTTGCTCTGGTAAATCCTTTGTATCAGCAACGGTGAGTTTAATTTCCATCGTTGGTGCACTTGCTCTAAAGCCGAGTTCAACGGACTCTGGCCAGTCAAACCCACTATTGTTAATCAGTTGCTGTGCATTTGATTCGCCGAGGCCAAAGGTATGAAGTCGCATTACATTGGCATGAGCGCGCGCCCCCCATTGCGATTCAATGCGTTCGATAATAAGAGGCATCATGTCGCGCATTTCACTCGGGACGCCGGGGGTCGCGAAAAGGCGGGTATCACCCACGGTGATATCAATACCGGGCGCGGAACCCCGAGCATTTGGAATTATTTCTGCACTGCGGGGCAGTAACCGCTGCTTCAGATTGGCCTCGTTGGGTAGTTGTCCGCGACGCTCGCACCAGGCCAGCAGCTGGGCTTCTGCGTCTGGATGAATCACGAGCGGCTCGTCAGCGAGAAGGGCGAGCACTTCGGCAGTTAGGTCGTCTATTGTGGGGCCTAGACCGCCATTCATGATGACGATATCTGCGGTGCGCACCATATCGGATAGCTCAAATAGCAGCTGGTTGACGTCGTCGTTCACGGTCACTCGGCGAGCTATCGTCAGCCCATTGGCGCCCAAGACCTGCGCAATGTGTGCCGAATTGGTGTCGATCGTATCACCCGACATGACCTCGTTACCCGTCATCAAACATTGGATATTGAGTCGTTTCGACATTGCGGGCCTCTGATTTAGCATTTTTTCGCAGAATGCTCTGCGAAGGTTAAGTTGGTTACGGTTTGGTGGTAACGTGACTGCAAATTGGGTTTGAGTATAGCGCGTATGAATTATTTGGCGATGGTTACCTTCGTACTCTGCCTGACCTTGACAGTTCAAGGTGCTGCCGCGCAAGACTCCTGGTTAGAAAGAACTCGAGACTCTGCTGAGTCGGGTGTCGATGATCTTGCTCTTTGGTTGGATGGCTATTTCGGAGACGCTCAATACGAGGCGGATACCCTTGCCAAAAGTTATGCTCGCGTCATTCAAGAGTCAGTGTGGAACGAGCACGACGATATTGATTACGACGTGAAGTTGCGTGGGACGCTGTATTTGCCCAGAGTCAACGACCGTTTTTCGCTGATTGTGGGCGAGGACTCTGAGCAGCAGGAAGAAGACCAGTCATTGAATACGAGCGACCAAGATAACAGTGTCGGGGCGCAGTGGCGACTCCTCCAGCGTCAGCAATCCTCATTTGATCTTACCGCGCAATGGAAAGATTCAGGCGTACGCCCCGGCGTTCGATATCGTCTGCGCACGCCTCTGAGCGCACAGACTTCGTTGGGTTACTATCAAAAGTTCTTTTACGGCAAAGATGGCTGGGAAAGTGCTTCTGATTTACTGCTGGACCGCCGCGTGTCATCGAGTCGTCTCTTGCGTTGGCGATCGAGCGTTGACATGGTTTTGGATACTGAAGAGGTGACTTGGCGCACAGTTTTTCAGTCGCGATTTGTGCCCCATACCGGCATAGGTGGCTCGGGTCGGCAGTGGTTTATGGGGTTCTCAGGAAGAAATTCAGGTGGGCTCGACGATATAGCGAAAAATATTGGGCTTACTTGGCGCCGGCCGCTGGTCAGTGATTATCTGTGGTTTGAAATAGAGCCGAAGTACACTTGGGACTCCGACCTCTGTAAGTGCGATACCGCGTCTTTGCAGCTCAGTTTTGAGTTGCTTTTGTTTGATCCCAGTTAGACTCGCGTGGCTCGCATGCGGGTGTCTCAGCTGGTATGGTGATCGCTAACAGTTACGGAGAGCACCCATGTTAGAGCGCACGTCCGCGACACTTGATACCGACGAGCAAAAAGTCAGCTATGGATTTGGTATCCAGTTCGGCGATCAGCTAAAAAAGAATACCTTCGAGGGTATGGATCTCGAGGCGGTTATTGCAGGTATCGTCGATTGGTACACCGACGGCGCAAGCCAGCTATCGGATGCCGAATTAAATCCAGCCTACCAAGCCATTCAAACGAAGCAGCAGGCCAAGCAAGCCCAGCATAGTGCGGCGCAAGAGCAGATTGCCCGGGAGTTCATGGCTCAGAATAGTGATCGAGACGGTGTGATCGTTACCGACTCGGGCTTGCAATACGAGGTGCTGGAATCGGGCGAGGGTGCAAAGCCTGAGTTAACCTCAACCGTCGTGGTGCATTACCACGGTACCTTGGTTGATGGCAGTGTTTTTGACAGTTCGATTCAGCGAGGAGAGCCCGCCACCTTTGGTGTGACGCAGGTGATTCCAGCCTGGACAGAAGCACTCACGCGCATGTCTGTGGGCGATAAATGGCGTCTGTTTGCGCCTCCCCATCTGGCTTATGGTGAACAGGGTGCTGGTGGTGTTATTCCCCCTAACGCGGCGCTCATTTTTGAAGTACATTTGATCAGTATTGAGTCGTAGAGTTGATTGAGATGAAGCCATGCTAGCCACTATTACATTACCCCGGATCCTGCGCCTTGGTGCTGGCGCGAGCGCTGAGCTTGCCGTCACACTGGACCAGCTTGGTTTGGTCAAGCCGCTGTTTGTGACAGACGCGTTTATTCGCGCCTGCGATTTTTTTGAGCCGATTGTCGCGTCGGTGGCGACTGTCGACTTAAGCCGTGACGTGTTCTCTGGTTGCGTGCCGGATCCAACCACTGATTCTGTAAGAGCCGGACTTCAGCATTTGGCACTCGCACCGTATGACTCTATCGTTGCCATTGGAGGTGGAAGTTCGATTGATACTGCCAAAGCCATGGCCGCAATGCAGGGCCGCGCCGAGCCAATGAGACGTTATAAAGTGCCCTACCAAATCGATACGGGCTTACCAGTGGTGGTCATCCCCACTACTGCAGGGACAGGTTCTGAAGCCACTCGAGTTGCCGTCATTACAGACACTGAAACCCAAGAGAAAATGCTTTGGAATGGGCTGGCGTTAATGCCCGTAGCGGCCTTGGTCGATTATGAGCTCACGCTGGGGATGCCGTATCGGTTAACAGCCGATACAGGACTCGATACGCTATGCCATGCACTTGAGGCCTACGTCAGCAGGAAAGCGAATCAATTTACTGATCCGATAGCGCTCGATGCTATGCGTGCTGTGGTCGAATTTTTACCAAGAGCTTGTCGAGATCCGGGCGACCGGATTGCGCGAGAGGCGATGATGTGCGCCGCTACTCAAGGTGGGATGGCTTTTGCGAACGCATCGGTCACGCTGATCCATGGCATGAGTCGACCGATCGGGGCGCATTACCATGTGCCACACGGTATGAGTAATGCGATGCTCTTGCCGACTGTCACTGCTTGGTCGGTGTCGGGTGCGCCTGATCGTTATGCCGTGGCGGCACGGCATATGGGTTTCGCTGATGCCGAGTCGAGTGATGAGGCCGCGTGTCAAAGTTTAGTTCATGGTTTGCGGACTCTGTGCTCAGAGCTCGACGTGCCTACACCCAAATCCTACGGCATCGATCAGGTGCGCTGGTTTGACTCAATAGCCATAATGGCGGAACAGGCCCTCGCGTCGGGATCTCCTAACAATAACCCCTTAATTCCGACCGCTGATGATATCGCTTCTTTGTATCGCGAAGTCTGGTGTTAAACTCAGATCCGATGAGCAAGATGTCCGTAAAGCGTACCAGTGAGGCGACAGCATGACAGTATCTGAGACACATTTGGTGTGGGTCGACATGGAGATGACGGGATTAAATCCCGACTCCGACAGAGTGCTGGAGATCGCAACTATTGTGACAGATTCTGAGCTGGTGACCCTCGCCGAGGGGCCTGTTATTGCGGTTCACCAACCGGATTCAGTGTTGCAGGGTATGGACGAATGGAATACTCGCCACCACGGCAACTCGGGCTTGGTTGATCGCGTGCGCGCCAGTCGCCATAGCGAACATGATGCCGTTCAACTGACTATCGCTTTTTTGCAACAGTGGGTTCCTGCTGGAAAGTCACCGATGTGTGGCAATACGATCTGCCAAGACCGACGCTTTATGGCGCGACATATGCCTGAACTGGAGGCTTATTTTCATTATCGTAATTTGGATGTGAGCACTTTAAAAATCTTGGCGCAGCTGTGGCAGCCAGAGTCCGCAAACGGCTTCGTTAAGAAGGGAGCGCACCTGGCACTTGATGACATTCGAGAGTCTATTGATGAACTGCGACACTATCGCAAAACGATGCTGGTATGTTGACTTGTGAGCGAGGGTGTCGCGTTTGACGAAACGTAAGCTATCCAAACAACAAACATGGCGCATTCAAAAGATTCAAGATGAGCGAGCGAAACGCGCAGAAAAGCGTTTGGATATTGCCGATGAGCTATTGTCGGCCGGCCAGTTAGGGCAAGAGCAAACAGGGTTGGTCATTTCTCATTTTGGTACTCAAGTCGAGATTGAAGACGGTCATGGCGAGCGCCAACGCTGTTTCATCAGGACCAACCTGCCAGCACTGGTGACCGGGGATCGTGTCGTTTATCGAGCCGGTGAGCACATCGGGGTAGTGGTGGCCTTGAATGAACGCGACACGATTCTAAAACGTCCAGATCCTTATACCGGCCTTAAACCAGTTGCTGCCAATATCGATCAGGTTATCATCGTGGTTGCCCCCAAACCTACTCTGTATGCCGATCTCATAGATCGCTACTTGGTTGCTGCCGAGACAGCAGGCATCGAGCCGCTGATCTTGCTCAATAAAACGGATTTGCTCAGTGACCCCGAGCTTGCCCAGACCGTTGATGCGGTGCTCCAGCCCTATCAGAAACTGGGTTATCGTGTGTTGCGAGCAAGTGCTAATAAGGCGGATTTATCGGATTTGATCGCAGCATTAAAAGATCGCACCAGTATTTTTGTGGGACAGTCGGGCGTTGGCAAATCCTCTTTGGTCAACAGTCTGCTACCTGCAGCGGCATTGCGAACTAGCGAGTTGAGCGAGTTCAATCAAAAAGGTCAGCACACGACCACCACGGCTCGCTTATTTCATCTGACGCCCGGTGGACGCTTGATCGACTCGCCGGGCATCAGAGAATTTGGACTATGGCATATGGAGCGGCGCGAGTTGGAGCTCGGATTTATTGAGTTTCGCCCCTTTCTTGGCGACTGCAAGTTCAGAGATTGCCAGCACGCCAATGAACCAGGTTGCGCCTTGCTAGAGGCCGTGGAGCAGGGTGCAATATCGGCGACTCGGTTCCGAAGTTACCAAATATTGTGTGAATCGCTCGACGCAGATCGTCCGGTTTAAACTTTTGACCCGATGCATTGCCCCATCTTGAGTGCTGCTTGGGATTGGCAGTCGGTTTCCCAGGCCATACGCTGATGACTAAACAGTAAGATGACCGTTGACCCAAGCTTAAAACGCCCTAGTTCATCGCCTTGCGCTAGAGTCACAGGTTGGGCATTGGCGCCGAAATAGCGAGTATTGATTTGGCGGTTGTGTGGCGTAATTTGACCTTCCCAGCTTGTTTCAATTCCTGCAACGATCATGGCGCCGACCAGAATTACCGCCATCTTGCCCACTTCAGTTTCGAAGAGGCAAATATGGCGTTCATTACGAGCAAACAGTTGATCGACTGCGTCGGCCGTGGACCCGTTGACCGAGTACAAGGATCCGGGCACATATCGAGTCGCGATGCATTCGCCGGCAATGGGCATATGCACTCGGTGATAGTCTTTGGGGCTTAAGTAGATGGTTGCGAAGTCGCCGTTATCAAAATAGGCGGCCCACTCAGGGTCACCACCGAGTAGTGCCTTGGTTGAGAAAGATTTCCCTTTTGCTTGATATATGGTGCTGCCGTGAATTGCACCGAGTTGACTAATGACGCCATCGGCGGGACTTAAGATGTCGGCTGGTGCCAGCGGTCTAGCGCCGGGTCTGAGAGCTCGAGTGAAGAAGTCATTGAAATGAATGTAAGCCTCGGCATGGGGTGCGATGGCCTCGCTAATATCGACACCATAGCGCTCAATGAATCGATTAATGAGCCAGTTTTTGAGCCACAGTGGTCGTTTTAGCTCAGCAAAAAAACCAACCAATCGTGAGAGTAGGTGGTGCGGAGCGAGGTGCTGGAATGCGATGAATAGAGAGGACATGGGTATTTGTGTCTCGCAGTGTCGGTGGCTTGAATCGCAAGTATATCGGGTTTTTTTCATGCCGATAGTCTTATCATATGGCGGATGGCGGATGGCGGATGGCGGATGGCGGATGGCTGCGTCAGTCTGCTTAATTCGATCTGAGACTAGCCAGTCGATGCTGAACACCTTGTGCGTTCAGGGCAATATCTGCCTGTAAGCGCTGCACTGCTGCGGTGGCGGCTGTCTCGTCGAGGCAGGCAAGCAAGGCTCGTTTGGTGATGTCTTCGATTTTGGCGTGCGGTTCGCAGGATGCAGTAATCTCGGCGTACTCCTCGATCTGCCGGATCAACTGTTCAGCGGTTCGCTGATCAAAGGGTATACGGCCGAAATGAGTGGGATAGATCCAGGTGGGCTGGCTGTTGGCGATGGTTGTGACCGAATCGATATACCAAGTGGGTTCAAATTGCGTGGGGGTGGTGGCAGGCACGGCGATAGGCCATTCTCCAGATTGGAGTTCTGAGTAGCAAATGCCAAAGGTATCCCCAGTGAACCAGCCTCTGCTGGTCTCGTCCCAAAGGCACAGATGGTGCTTGGCGTGACCCCGTAAATGAACGGATCTCAGGTCTCTTTGACCTAGCGTATAGACTTCATTGTGTTCTAGTGTTCGCACGCGTGCCGCAGGAACTGGGATGAGTTCACCGTATAACTCGTCAAATGCTGAGCCGTAAACGGCACGGGCAGAAGCTTCCAGTTTCTCTGGGTTAATCAAGTGGCGCGCGGCCGCAGGATGACAACAGAGAGTGGCAGCTGGCAGCAGTTGCATCCAATGTCCCGCTGCGCCGGCATGATCTAAGTGTGCATGCGTCGGCATGATGGCGGTGATTTGTTGCAGGTCAATTCCCATTGACAGGATACGGTCGCACATCACCTCAACACTGGGGCCTGTGCCCGTCTCGATAAGAGCATATTGCTCATCATCACCCACCAAATAGGCACATGCGATGCCGGCTGCGACGTAATCGGTATCAATGCAATAGATAGTGTGCGGGTAGCGTTCGATCGACATGGCGCTTACTCTGCTGGGGGTGTGCAACGGATCATAACGCAGTCTCGTTGGCATCGAAACACAACGGACACTTTACTGCGGTCCCAAGAGGCAGCGCTCGCGGTGGTCGCGCTTCGCAGTCCTGACCTGATTACAGTTTGCAGTATCTGAATGAATCCTTTCAGACTTATTTTCATCCGCCAGAAAATCACGTTAGGATAACTGCCTAATCGGTCACCGGTCTTGAAGCCGGGTCTGCCAAGGGTAAGGGATCAGAGAGGTCAGTCATGGATGTTGTTTCGAAGTGGCATAAGTTAGCAAAAAATCATACGTCAGAGGGCTTGCACGCGCTGCTGGCTGATGACGTGCAGTTTCATTCGCCGGTGGTACATACACCGCAGATTGGCCGAGATATTACACATGCCTATTTGTCTGCTGCCTTTGTTGTTTTGTATAACGAGACTTTTCGCTACGTTCGCGAAATCGTAGGCAGTCACAGTGCGATGCTTGAGTTTGAGCTCGAGCTAGACGGGATCCATGTCAATGGTG
>OBNU01000044.1_pt1 | contig 19585 bp, 18 predicted proteins | sample 1494211 | NCBI WGS metagenome assembly OBNU01 (sample SAMEA3275559, study PRJEB22092) | marine metagenome | biome: ENVO:01000252 "freshwater lake biome"; feature: ENVO:00002042 "surface water"; material: ENVO:00000021 "freshwater lake" | collected 2014-06-21T10:00:00+00 | depth 2 m | reverse complement strand
GGCACCATCACATCAATACCAAAAACCGCTGACCCATCCACCTTTGCGGGTAAATCATGGCGTGGCAAACTCTTGCCCATGTAGCGATACTGATCTGGCGTTTTTAGCGTTGGTGTATGAGGCGGTGTTTTCTCGCCTGCCGCCACCGCAAACTCCGAAAATGGCGCTGCCAATCGACCATCGCTGGTAAAAATTTGCCCCCGATCGGTTCGCAGTTGGGATACCGGCACCCCCCAAGCCTCTGAAGCAGCTTCTAGCAGTACCTGACGCGCCGCCGCACCAGCGACTCGCATACCAAAGACACCGGTTGCCCGGATACTGAGACTCCCGCCAGTAATCTGCATATTCATCGCTTTCGCGGCCTGCAAAAAAACACCGGTGAGAGTGCCAACTAATACCTTAGGCACATCGGCATCACCAAATACAAATCCGTAGGGCAAGGCATAGTTGGCATAACTGTCGTGTGCTGGTGCCTCTATGATTGAGACATCTTCCCAGTTCGCGTCCATTTCATCGGCTAGCATTTGCGCCAATACAGTTTGAGCGCCCTGGCCCATTTCGGAGTGAGGTACAATCACAGTCACGCTGTTATCACCCGCAATTTTGACCCATATGTTCACCAGCGTATCACCGGGCTGAGCCACCAAGGCGGCCACTTCATCGTTGCGATTACCGGGTCTGAGTGCAACGCCGATCACCAGCGCTGAGCCACCAATGACACCTGCGGTAATGAAACCTCTGCGTGTCCACTTACCCATTGGCCACCTCCGTCGCAGGATCAAACTGCTGAACCCCAGCTACTTGCTTGATGGCCGCCTTAATCCTGGAATACATGCCGCAGCGACAAATATTCCCCGACATGGCCGTATTAATATCTTCATCACTTGGCTTGGGGTTAGTCTCGAGTAAGGCCACAGCAGATAAGATCTGACCTGACTGACAATAGCCGCATTGAGGCACCTGCAAATCCAACCACGCCTGCTGTAGCGGATGTAACTCACCATCTGAACCTAAGCCCTCGATCGTGGTAATCTCAGCGCCCGCAGCAGCCGCAATCGGCGTGACACAGGATCGGATTGGCGTCCCATTTAACAGCACGGTGCACGCACCACACTGCGCAATCCCGCAGCCAAATTTTGTGCCCGTCAGTCCGAGCGTATCGCGTAGCACCCACAGCAGTGGAGTATCAGGCGCGACATCGACCGAATACAGCTGTCCGTTGATGGTGATTTGCATGACTTATCCTTGTCAATTGTTATCAGGGAACTTGCACCTTGTTGCGCCCCTTAGGGCAAGGTGGACGCCTAGTCCATTGGTGAATTTAATGGGGCTTGATTTATGACACGACTGTAGCCACATTATTGAACTAAAATGCACATATTGAACGTCTAGGCTAGCTACATGACCGAGTCTCAAGTCATTGTGTTTGCAGTACCCGTATTCTTCGCCATGATCGGTATTGAATACCTTTTGGGAATTGTGCGCAACAACAATACCTACTCGCTCTACGATGCCATGAGTAGCATTAGCGCGGGTATGTTAAGCCAGCTAGTAAATCTTTGTGTCAAAACACTCGGCTTTGCGATTTATGCCATGGCCTATCCGCATTTGGCCGTGTCACCGCTGTCAGCGGACGCCTTATGGGTTTGGGTCGCGGCCATTGTCTTGTACGACTTGGCCTACTATTGGAATCACCGCGCGGGTCATCGAATTACCTTATTTTGGGCGGCGCATGCTGTGCACCACCAAAGCGAAGACTACAACTTATCAACGGCGCTGCGCCAAACCAGCACCGGCTGGATGTTTGGCTGGATTTTTTACCTACCCCTTGCCTTACTCGGGTTTCCACCCGAAGTCGTGGGCGTCGCTGGGTTAATAAACTTGCTGTATCAATACTGGGTTCATACCGAGCAAGTGGGCAAGCTGGGATGGTTTGATCGAGTCTTCTGCTCGCCGTCAAACCACCGAGTGCATCACGCAGTGAATGATGCCTACCTCGACAAAAACTATGGCGGCATTTTGATTCTGTGGGACCGACTGTTCGGAACCTTCCAAGAAGAAGATGATAACGACCCCTGCCGCTACGGTACGCGCTCGCATTTACACAACTGGAGCCCACTTGTCGCGAACCTGCAGGTGTACCGCGACCGCTTCGCCGAGATGCGCGCTACCCGAGGCTTGGGCAACAAACTGGCGTTGTGGTGGAAAGGGCCGGAGTGGCACGCACAATCCAAACCTGAATCTCAGTTTGATATCGACTTTATTAAATACGAACCAGAGTCAACGGGACCACAACGGGCAGTTGCCACAGCGAGCTTTATGCTGTGTTTAATCGCAGTTACCGCGCTACTTTGGTACGCCGAGCAACTCGGTACCGGTTTGGTGCTAGCGGCGACTTTGGCGCTTGGTCTAATAATGCATGTGTTTACGCGGTGGCACTCGCCACCTTTTGGCATCGAATCGATATCAAAGAAATCCTAAGCCTCCCCCAACCCTGGCTCCTACGCACTGGGGACTCATGAGATGTAGAGTTAGACTATAGCGCTTGCCACTTGGTAGGCCTCGCGCGTCGTAGCAAGAAGCGATCGCGGGGCGTGACAATCTCCTATCGGAATCACATGAATCCCCTGATCGCGAAGGGGCTTGAGTAACTGATCGTTTGGCACTCGTGAACTGGCATGAATGATGACTGAAAAGTCGTCGATCTCTTCAATAGCGCCGTTATAAACGTTGTGGAGTTGCAGCACACCGTCCTCGAGGCTATCCAAACTTTTTAGCTCGCAATTTAACCTGAGTTCGACTCCGAGGTCGTGCAAGCGTTGATAAATTCCCTGCCGATTTATCAAAGACACATCGTGCGCTATACGTTCACGCACAGTGACAAGAGTCACGGACTCAAATCGCTTAGCGAGGAGTTCGGCGACAGCGTAAGTCATTTCCGTTTGGTCTTGATCAATCAGAACGGCCCTACCGGGCGTAACGTCACTACGGGCAAGCAGTTGAGGCGCAATTTCTCGGACACTGGGAATCAACCCCGATTCAGCCCAATCATTATTCAGCCATTTCGGCACACTTGAACGCGAACCAGTCGCCAGCAAAACCACGTCTGGCTGGCAGGTCAGCACATCATCTTCTGTCGCTTGATGCCCGAGAAGAAATTCTACGCCCGACCGCTTCGCCATCAGATATTGGTAGTCGTAAACGCTAGACAGGTTTTCCCCACCCGGTAACTCGGCATGTAACCGAGTCTTGCCCCCCAGCTTTTCATGATCACCTAATACTTGAACCTTGTGTCCGCATTTCGCCGCAGTGTAAGCCGCCTCTAGAGCCGCGACACCTGTGCCGACCACCACAACACGCTTCGCGCTTGCCACCCGAATGGGTTGCCAGTCAACTTCATCCGCAACGCCCACTCGCGGATTGTTGTCACATTCCAGACCACTGCCATCTATAATGCTGCGCCAACACGTATTGCACGAGACACAGTAGCGAATATCGGCTTCGTTATCGGCCTTGGCTTTATTGGGAAACGCAGGGTCAGTAATCAACGGCCGGCCCAAGAATACGAGGTCGGCGGTGCCATCCGTTAATGCAGTTTCGCATTCGTTTGGATCGGTTATATACCCTATGGCTCCCGACGCTACCGAAGGTGCTACCGCTCTGAGCATCGCTATATCGGCTAAATACGGATGCCTCTCGGAATGAGCATCGGGTAAATGTTTGTATAATGACCGGGCATGTGCTCCCCAAGCCCACGTCCAGTAATCGAACTCATCGCTTTGATGCGCCATGCATTCGGTAATGTCGCGCGCCATGGGTAAATCAATGCCACCCGGCACACCATCGTCGCCCGGTAACTTTAACCCAATAATAAATGGGTAACCGCATCGTGAGCGTATCTCTGTCACCAGCTCACGCAACAAACGAGTGCGCCCTGCAAGATCGCCTCCGTACTCGTCTTCACGTTCGTTCGACCAAGGTGACAAAAACTGATGGAACAGATGTCCATGTCCAGCGGAAATTTCAACACCTGCGAAACCGGCTCGCTGCAAGCGTACGCAGGCTTCAGCCCAGTCGTTAGTCATGTCTTGAATTTCAGCCACACTCAGAACGGCAGGTACCGTCCAACTTAAGTCATCAGGCAAAGCTGAGGCACCGACTGCGCCATCGTTGCGCCCCACAGAATGACGCCCTCGACCGGAGTCTTGCACTTGCCCGAGCAATACGGCGCCCTCATTATTGACGGTATCCGCTACGCGCTTCAAGTTATCCAAGCCCTGATCATCCCAGGCTCTTAGCCGAGTAGGTATGCGGTTGTAGCGGGTCATCGCGATAGGTTCAGTAATAATACCTGCCGCTCCGCCCATGGCCCGTGACCGATAATAATTCAGAAGCTTTTCAGTCGGCTTTCCACCGCTCACGTACTTGGTGACAATCGAGGCGTGCAAAATCCGATTGCGCAAGGTGTACCCACCCAGCGTAACCGGACTGAACAAAGTAGGATATTTCTCGCTCATCAAGTGACTTTATGCCGCCGCCTCAATTTTTGAGTTCTCGTCGGTCATGGCGTCCACATCGCCTGAATTGTCAAACTGCGCCAATACCGTCTCGATCATGCGCTGCCGATTCGCCGCTAGCTCTGACTCTTGCTCTGTGGACAATTCGTAAGCCTCTATCGCATCCGACATATTCAAGCCCTGCTGTTCAAGGACTTTTTCTGCAATGTAAACACGATCTTTCAAAGCCGACACCTCAGCACTCAAACGCAAGAGTGCGCTCAGCAGCTCATCAACACCCTCAGCTTGAAAGAAGCGATTGCGCTCGCCACGACGTTTCCTAGGAATTCTTCTCATTGCCCTACTCCTTATGTTTTCCAAGCACCGAAGCCGTACCAACGCGTACCGTTGGGATCCATGCGGCCGGTAAGGGTATCGAATGTATTGTCGCCGCTTAACGCCTCTTTGTAGGCCTCTTCACCCACGAAGGTGTAACGAGGCATGGTCGCTTCCATAAACTCATCGGCACCAAACCCCGCATCGGTCAATAATTTACGATAGTCCTGCCGGCGGAAAGTGCCGTAGAACGGCTCGTTGTTGTAATAGGTATCCCAGTTGAGATAAAAGTTGTCGTAAGCAGGCATTTGGTTCATTGGCGGCAGTTCCATTTGCCACAGCAAGCCACCAGGCTTCAAAACCCTGTGCGCCTCTTTCAGGTAAGTTTGAATATCCTTTAGAGGCAATTCGTGCAAAAACATGGACGAGAACACCACGTCAAACGTGTTGTCTTCAAATTTCATTGCGGTTGCGTCCATTTGCCGAAAATGAACGGGCACGCCCATCGATTCAGCGCGTGCATGGCCATAACGCAATACAGGTGCAGCGACATCGATCGCTGTGACCTCGGCGTCAGGAAAAGTCTGAGCCCATGGCAAGGTATTGTGTCCGATAGTGCAGCCCGCATCTAAAATTTTGGCGGGTTTGAACTCGGGAAATTTTAACCGCACGTAGTTACTTAAGGTCATTCCGATGTCGTCACTGTCTTTACCAAACTGACCAAACGAGAACACTTCGATCGCATTATCATAGACAGCACCCGTGGCAAAATCCTCCTCTGCGTATTCTGCGTGATAACTGCCAGGGGCCAAGTGCACATCGATTTCCGAAACACTTTTTGGAATCTCTACAGTGTCGTCTAGGGTCAAAGAACCTTTCTTCGCTACCGGTTTGACATTGGCTTTTAGTGTCTCAAATTCGCGATCCACTGAGTCGCTAACCACATCAAATACCATTTCTTGCGCAGTAGTTCGCGCGCTGCTATATGCCTTGAAGACAAAATCAGACTTCAAGGCCTTGTGAATTTGCTCTGGTGTTTCGCATGTATTACCACGCTTTTTAGCTTTAGGTTTTACGTAATCTTCATACCGACTCTTCATGCTATTCGACATATGCTGCAGCACGTGTACGCGCAGTGCCGATACGAACGCGCGCTTAGCTTTATCTTCTTGGTTCAAAGGTACCGCTAAATCATGAGTAATATTGGAGTTCATAGTTAAGGTCCTCTTGTGCCCTAGACTACATACTAGAAAATCTGTATTTTGTTTGTCAAACACAAAATTTTTTTGTAGGCTCTGGAAAGTTTCAGGAGAAATGCTTATGACTACGATCCTTGTGTTGTTCAATTTAAAAAGAGATGCGGATGTCGCTGACTATGAAGCATGGGCCAAAACGGTCGACATCCCAAACGTTAGACGCTTAGACGGATGTTCAAGCTTTAACGTGCTGCGAGTACAGGGCCTACTGAATGGGTCGCCAGATACCCCTTATCAATACGTTGAACTCATCGAAATTACCGACATGGACACCTTCAAATCGTCCGTCAGTACAGAGGCTGCGCAACAAGTTGCAGCGCAATTCAGAGAGTTCGCAGACGCACCAGTGTTCATGGTGAGCGAGTCGATTGAATGAATGGGTTAGCGGGCAAAGTTGCCCTGTGTACAGGCTCTGGACGTTCGGGTGGTCTTGGCTTCGGTATTCTTGACCGACTAGGACAAGAGGGGTGCAAACTGGTCGTTACCGACCTCCCGAATGTGCTAGCGGTCGAAGATGGTTCATCTTTCGCCGTCTTGCAAAGCAAGGGGTACGATGTCATTCAAGTAGCTTGTGATGTCAGTAGTGAAGTCGATGTAGTGGCCTGCTTAGATCAAGTCGTCGCCCACTTCGGACAAATCGATATTGTTGTTAATAATGCAGCCATCGGTCACATCATGAAGCCTTTACTTGAACTTGAAACCCACGATTGGTTAAACGTGATCGGCGTAAATTTAACAGGAGCTTTTTTGTTTACTAGAGAAGCGGCTAAACGCATGCAAGCAGGCTCTAGCATCATCAACGTGGCTAGCCAAGCCGCCAAGACAGGGTTCCGCCAGATGGCACCTTATGTTTCGTCTAAACACGGGCTGATCGGCTTAACACGCACCTCAGCGATCGATCTAGCACCCAAGCAAATTCGCGTGAACGCGGTATGCCCCAACCATGTCACTACCGATATGGGGCGCCAGCAAAGCGAGTACTTTTCGCAGTTGCGCGGCATGACCCCTGAAGACTACCGGAAGGGCATTGCGGAACGCGTGCCGCTGGGTCGTGTGGGAAGCCCAAGCGACACGGCGGCGGCGGTTGCGTTTTTGGCTTCCGACGATGCTGCATTTATCACCGGCGAGGCCATGAATGTGAGCGGCGGCGAGGAGATGCACTAAGCATGGAACTCAAGCAGCTCGAACGCTTCTTAACCGTTGTTGAAACGGGTTCATTAGCGGAAGCCGCTCGCCAACTGAAGTTGACGCAACAGGGAATCAGCGCATCCATTCAAGCCTTGGAGGCCGAGCTCAGTGTTCGGCTTCTAGACCGCCAACCGGGCGGTGTTACCAAGCTCACGACTTACGGTCGGGCCTTAATTCCTCACGCAAAAGCACAAATTGCTGCGGACAAACGCGCCAAAACCACCTTGCTGAGCATTGCAGAGGCGTATACCGGCACCGTGACTATTGGGGTTGGTGAAACGTTTGCCGGCGACCTGATTGCCGAGGCGATTTCCCCGCTCTTGACCGAGCGGCCCGGACTCTCCTTCAACATCGTCGAGGGCTACTCTGAACGACTCATCGATCGCCTGAATGTCGGCGAATTTGATTTTATCGCTGCGTCTCACAGTTACGTGTCACCACCCGAAGGCCAAGTATTTTACGAACTCTATCAAACCGACGACGTGATCTCCTGTAGCAGCTCACATCCACTCACAAAAAAACAGTCCCTGCAACTCGACGATTTGGTCGGCTATCCGTGGCTAGTCCCGTATTCTCGGCCATCGGACAAAGACGCGATAATAGAGACCTTTGCCGCTGCCGGTCTGCCCGCACCGACGCAATTTATCGGGACCGACGCTTATCGAATCGGTACAAAGTTAATGCTAGATCACCCGTTTTTGATGATGACTTCACCGATCTTGCTAAAAACCGCGAGATCAGCTGAACATTTTGACGTTCGAATTTTGCCTATTAATGAGCCTACGGTGACCCGTAATGCCTCACTGATTCACCCTATTGATCGGCCTTTAACACCAGCCGCCACCTTGCTGTTTGAGGAAATTGTCCGCATGGCGGGCCAATCAGATTTATTGCAAACCCGTATCGCGCACAACGATGGTCCTGCACCATGATGTATCACGTCTTGGTCGCATTTTGCTCATGAGTCGGGGTTACCCAAACCAGCATTAAGGCGAGTACACACAAACCCAGCGCGACCCCAAAAGCTAAGCTGTAGGATGCGACCGTGGCGAGATAACCTGTCACAGCAATACCCACAGATCCCCCGATGGCTTCAGCCATTGATACTGTTCCATTGACCTTACCGGCGACCTCAATACCGAATAAGCGCACTAACACGATATTGTACAGGGCGTGCAAACCGCCCCAGCCGTAACCAGCAACAATCACTGCCAAGATCAGGCAGCCGCGTCCCAGTAGTAACAAGGCGAGACCCAAGACCATCAGGACCATTTGCACACGAAAGGCATAGTCAAAGCGATAGCGGTCACTGAAGTAGCCTGTAGCGAGCTTGCCCAGCAAAGCACACACCGACAGCGTAGACAGCAGCAGAGCAGCTTGGCTGGGCTCGAGCGTCAAGGATCGAAAGTACAAAAATCCGTGTGAGAACATGGACAAGGCGGCGTAGTAGGTCAAACTTGCCGCCGCCGTTATTTTGAAAAAGGCTGAGGATGTCACAATGCGTTTAAAGTCCACCGAGAATACGGCTATGCCGGTGCCGGCTTGCGTTTTAGCATTCGGCAGTACCATCAGCACCAACAAAAAGACTAGTACAGGCCAGACCGACTGAACTTGCATAGCCATTTGCCAACCCCAACGTTCGATCGCGGCAGTGGCCAGCGGAGGAATTAACATTCCGCCAACACTAGTGCCAGCGACAGCCAGACCAATGGCGAGCCCTCGCGCCTGTGGAAACCAGAACGCCGCGGTCACAATTGCAGTCATATTGCCAGCACATGCCAGCACTAGCGCAAAAATACCGTGTAACCCGTAGACGTAGGGCAAGCTTGGTACCAATGGATACACCCAATACACGCCAGCTAACAGCATTAATCCCAGTAGAAGCAGAGGCTTGGTACCAGCACGGTCAACCCATATCCCCGCGACCAAAATAAATACCGTGCTGGCAAGAAAGCTGATGGAATCACGCAGCTTGAGTTGCACGATAGAGACTTCAAAATGAGTAGCGAGCACCTCATCGTAAACCGACAAGCCACTGTTAATCATGCCGTTCGATGTAGCAACAATTAACAAACACAAACAGGCAATCCAAAACCCTCGGGGTTGGAGCAGCTTCACCAAGGTCAAGACGCGTCCCCAACGCGAACCATGCGAACGCCAAAATTAGCGCCCACATAAAGATCCACTAGAGCTTGAGGCAGAGTTTCTATTCCTTCAGAGATGTGCTCAATAGGGGTGATGATCCCGGCGCGAATCCAAGCCGCCAACTCCTCGCCATAGCCTGAAAAATGCGGCTCGTAGTCGTACACAAAAAACGCCTCCATCTTGGCATCTTGCCGACCCAAATTTTGAAGGTTTTTATATTGATAGCGATCACCGTCTTCCAGCAGGTATTCCGAAATCCCGCCGCAAATAACAATGCGTGCCCGCCGTCTAAGTCTCGCAAGGACGAGATCTAATAACGGGCCACCAACATTGTCGAAAAACACATCAATGCCGCTCGGAAACAACTCATCCAATCGCGCCTCTAAACAATCGTTTTTATAATCAATGGCAGCGTCGTAAGCCATTTTACTGAGCAAAGCTCGACATTTATCCTGCCCTCCAGCAATACCGACAACCCTCTGCGCGCCAAGTGCTTTTGCCACCATCGCCACCTGACTTCCGACCCCTCCACCCGCGCCGGAGACTAATATGGCATCGGTTGACTTAAGTTTACCGATCTCGCGCAAACCCACTAGCGCGGTAAAACCACTTAAAGCCAAGGTAGATATTCCATGAGACACAGGCAGGTCGGTGTGGGGCAAGATAAAGGGCTTCGGGTACTGGTTGTTGTCGATTAAGGCGTATTCTTGCCAACCCAAGCGCGCTTGTATGATTGCGCCTACCGGAAGCTCAGGACAGTCACTTTGCAACACCTGCGCAACGCCACGACCAGCCATGACATCACCCAGCTCCATGGGACGTTCGAACACTGTTTCATTACGCATGTAACGTAACATCACAGGAGCTACACCAAGGTAAAGTGTTTTAACTAGGGCAGTGCCGGGCCTGAAAGTGGGCATTTGCGTTTGTATTAGGCGAAAGTTATCGACTTGTGGCGCACCACTTGGCCGACTCGCGAGCACCCACTGTTTCTGCATCATGGCGTTAGGCTCGGATTCAGATCAAAGATAACAATGGGGTTGCCGTCGTAGTCATAAAAGGCACCCTCAGTACGAGGCGGCCCCTGCTTTGGCTTGGGTTCACGTTTAATCGCTTCACACCTAAGTCCCAAAGCTTGAGCGTGCTCATACACACGTTCGACACTGGGCACGCGAACCACTAAACCACCGCTTGGCGCGCCCCTCAGGTGGGCATAATCAGCTTCTGGTGCCAACAAAGCTAAACAACGCTCTTGCGATGGCAAATCTAGAGTCACAAAAGTTGTAGGTAGCGTTGGGGGCAGGCCAAACAAACGATGGCTAAAGGTATCAAGCTCATGCTCCAATCGATAATTCTCGGTAAACCCCAACACATCCTTAAGCACCGAAAGGCTTAAGGACAAATTACTAACAAAGAAGATGGGGCGCTGAAGAAATGTTTCCATGCTTCGCTTCTTATTAATTATTTTTCACAAAACGCGATGAAATCGCCAAAAAAAATCAGTAACAAACTGATATTCCACACTTTTTTTTATCTCTCACAAGACGCGCGATCCAAATCGGCCGATTAAAGTCAAAGATACCACAAAACTTTCTAATAAATACTATTGTTATAAGAATATAACTTATGGTATTTATCAAAGCACACGATGCACTCATGAACGAGTACAAATCAATAACAAGATTTTTGATAAAGCCTTTTTAGGGGAAATACTATGAAAACTATGCGCAAACTTTGCTATGCGGGGGTAGTTGCCGCTATCTCTGTCACAGCCTTACCTAATCTTGCGTCAGCACAAAATGCAATGACCATAGAAGAAGTGGTTGTAACAGCACGTAAGAAAGAGGAAAAGCTGCAAGATATTCCAATGACAGTCAGCGCACTGACGACAGAAGATATCGACAACCGCAGTATCCAATCAATCGATGATATCGCGCGCTTTGCACCCGGATTAAGTTTCTCCAAGGCCTTCGGGCGCGCGACCGACCGTCCTGTGATACGGGGCTTGGGTAACGTGTTAGCAGGTGTACAGTTCGGCGTAGAAGCGGGTGCCGCTTACTTTGTCGATGGCGTTTACTACCCAGGCGATATCCAGGGCATCGACCTTGCTAACCTAGCGCGAGTCGAGGTCATCAAAGGCCCACAAAGCGCGCTCTATGGTCGGAACACCTATTCGGGCGCCATTAACTTCATTACCCGAGACCCCTCAGACGAGTTTAGCGGCGGCGTGCGAATTATCGCCGCTGAAGATGGCGAGCAAGATGTTCGAGTCAATGTCAGCGGCCCGATCATCGACAATGTACTATCGGGCTCCTTAAGCGTTCGAACCTACCAGTTCGATGGCCAATGGACCAACACGGTCACGAATAAAACCATCGGTGACGAAAGTACCGACTCGGCTTCATTAGCGTTAAATTGGACACCCAACGACAAACTCTCGATCAAGCTTCGAGCGTCGACTCAAGAAGACGACGACGGCACTCGCCCCCTTTTCCTGCAATCGGCAGCCGATAATAACTGCGAACCAGGCTATCGATCACTAGCCTATTGGCCTGCCAGTTTGTCATCGAACAACAACCAGTACTACTGCGGGGCGATTAAGCCGGGCACCATAGCACTCAACGATCTAGCGGATGTGGATGGAGTACCTAACGCAGTTGCTGGTGTTCCCGTTAACAGCTTTTTACCCTCAGGCACCACCTTCTTCGGCGAGCCGTATGCTCTTAATGATGGCACTGCGTTTGACGGTGTCGAGCGCGATCTCAACCTTTTCAGTTTAGCCGCGAGCTATGAACTTAACTCTGGTCACGTTTTGTCACTATCAACCTCTATGCGCGATGAAGAATTACGCACAGGTTCGGATAGCGACCATTCAAGCATTAACTTCAAGTTTGCACCCACGCCCTTCAACGCAGGCCAAGAGGCGTTTTTTGGCAACTCAACTTGGAACGATGTAGAAGATAACTCCTTCGAGGTCCGCTTGGAGTCGCCTGCTGATGCCCAGGTCTCTTGGTTGGTCGGTGCGTTCTACTACAACCAAGATAAAGATACGTTGGACATCACGTTTGCTAACCAAGCAGGCTTGGTGGATTCACAAGAAGAGGTTACCAATAAGGCCTTCTTTGCATCAGCCGATTTTGATTTGAACGACAAAATGTCAGTTACCATAGAAGCACGCTACCAAGAAGAAGAAAAATCTTACACCGAATGGGCCGTCGACATAGCGGGCAATAGCACAACCCGCCAGGGCTTTGACGATGCATCAACATGGTACAGCTTTACACCTCGCATCACACTTGACTATCGTTTAAGTGACGATGTCATGCTGTATGCCATTTACGCGGAGGGCGTTAAGCCAGGCGGCTTCAATGGTGACACCGGTGCCGCAGTGGGGAGCCCAGGCTACCTGCAAGAGGAGTCGTCGAACTATGAATTCGGGCTAAAAAGCAGTTTGTTTGACGGGAGAGTCTTGGCCAACGCGTCGGTGTTTTTTATCGATGCGACCGACATTCAGCTCACAACCGGTGTAGCAACGCCCACTGGCGCGGTTAACTCGATTGCAACCAACCAGGGCGAGGGCGAGGTGTTCGGGGTTGAACTTGATCTCAAAGCGAGATTGACAGACTCTCTGACCGCTGGTTTCAATTACGCCCTGGCAGACTCAGAATTCACCAGCGGCTGTGACGATTTCGAATGGGTTCTAACCAGTGGCGGCGGTAAATGGCAGGGCAGTGAAGCTGCCTCTACCAACTACACCGGCAATGGCACCTGCTCGATCAAAGGCAATCAGTTCCCCTTGAGCTCTAAGCACCAAGCCAGTGCTTTCATCGACTTTGAAACACCCATCGGCCAAGGCGGCATGAGCTTCTTCGCCAACGCGGATGTCAGCTATGAATCCAAAAAGTATGTGCAGGTTCACAACCGTGCATACTCACCCGAAGCAACGCTCGTTGGCGCTCGCCTTGGTATTCGTGGCGACAACTGGTCGATCACAGCATTTGGCAAGAACCTGACGGATGAAGATGCGGTACCGATGACCACTCGTTGGCTGCAGGTACCCTACTTCACATTTGCGTCGGTAGCCGTTGGATCGAATATCCCTGGCGCAGATACCGGCACCCCTCGCGCATTCTTCGGCGCACTCCGCCGCGAGCGACAACTGGGACTAGAATTAACCTATAACTTCTAGTGCGTCCACATAAGCGAACAAACCCGCCTCTGGCGGGTTTATTTTCTGGGGGATAAATATGCAACGTCGGCCATTCCTGCAGCTGCTAGGTATGACTGCAGCGACAGCAAGCTGTCCATTGGCAGTGCGGGCAGGGCGAGGTAAACGCGTTGTAGTCATTGGCGCAGGATTGGCAGGACTTTCTGCAAGCTACATGCTAGAGCGTTTGGGCTATGACGTCGTGTTACTGGAGGCTACGCAACGTGTAGGTGGACGTGTTCGCACACTGGATAACATCAAAGGCCGACCCGAAGGTGGGGCAAATGTTCTAGGCCCTAACTACGGCCGAGCGATAGCTTACGCTAAGACTCTAGGCGTTAAGCTAAGCCCACCGCCTCGCCCTAGAGGTAGCGGCTTACTCATTAATTCAACTTACATTCCGTCGTCTGACTGGAGCGAGTCAACCAAAAATATCTTACCAAGCCACCTTAACCACTGGATGCCAGACCAAGCACGCACATTGATGCTGCCAAAGGCCCTAGTAGGTTCAAGCGACTGGTTAAGCGCTGATCAGCAACAGTGGGACTACTCTGCATTGCGCTTTTTTCAGGAACAAGGCCTTGATGCCGAGGTTCTTGATTGGTTTGCGCGGAACAACAGCTACGGCAACTCGCTAGAAGACACCTCGCTTTTGAATTTAATGCGTGTATCAGAGTCCATTCAGACTGCGATTGCGATGCGACAACCTACATTAGTTGTGACAGGTGGAAATAGTCGCCTACCAGAGGCAATGGCGAACGCGCTTAAGACCAAGATCGTATTCGGAGCGGCCATTAGCGAATACGAGGCAACGGGCTCTGAGGCTATAGTAAGAACGCGTCAAGGTGAGGAGTTTCGGGCCGATGCAGTGCTTTTTGCAATTCCCTTAACCACCTTACGGGATGTCTTATTTCAACCAAAGTTACCGTCTCTAGTTGCCGAGCTTATCGCGAGAACACACTACCACAAGGTGTTGCAGTCTCATTGGACGCTGAACCGCGACAATAACAACGCACCTCCTACAGTCGTATGGACCAACGGTCCCTTGGGGCGTTTGTTTTTCAATCGGGTAGATGACTACACGGTGCATGTGAATGCTTGGATTAATGGCAATGATGTCGACTATTGGCGAGCACTGAGGCGCCAAACGCAACGCCAAACGCTTGAAAAGGCGATGGCGAAAATTCCAAATGCTTCTGGCGTTTTGCAACATGACATCGACATGGATTGGGTTGAAGAACCCTATCAGAAAGGCGTCTGGGCGTCTTGGCTGCCAGGTGACATCAAGCACATACATACCCTAAAACACGCTCAGGGACGCGCTTTTTTTGCCGGTGAACATACGGGAGCTAGCTATTCTGGCATGGAAGGCGCCTTAGAATCCGCTGAGCGCGCCGTGCTGCAAATTGACAGGGCTTTATCATGAAAAGGTTAGCGGTTTTCCTATTAGGCTTGGCAAGTTGCAATGTATGTGCGAGCACCTCAGATCAAAGCCTAATGCAAGCTTGCACCGGCTGCCACGCCGTACGTGCGTCTGATTTGGAAGGTATCGGTCCATCGCTAGTCGACATTGTTAATCGGCCGGCCGGCAGCCTGCCTGACTACCCCTACTCTAAGGCGCTGGCTGAGGCAAACTTTATCTGGGACATCGGCACGTTACGGGTCTGGATACAACACAGCGAACGCATGCGACCCGGCACGTTTATGCGCTACCACAATGCCTTAACAGAGGCCGAAATCGACCGACTGCTCAACTTACTCAGCCTGTCTGAAAATATCTTAAATGAGCCAACACAATGAGTAAGTGCTCGATGGTACTGTTTTTCAGCTTCATAACGCACGCAGTTCTCGGTTCAGAGCCGCCGCAGTTGAGCGAAGGCCACTTTTACAATAACGAGCAGATCTGGCAAGCGCATGAAGATGAACGCGAGCCACCAAAACAAGTAGAACTCAGCGTGACGCAGAGCGCACTTCACAGTTATGAGTTACGGGTAAGATCAGGTGACGAGGCCAGACAATATTTGCTGCGGATAAACACACCAGAGACCGCAGCACTAGAAAGCGATAAGGGCTCCTGTACTCTCGCCATTGGCGAGGCATCTACCGAGACGATCCAATGGGAAGCGGAGTTTGATCCGACGCCTTGTGGATGGCTGGCCGCGCCAGCCACCTCACGAACTCGCTGGCTTATCGGCGAGCAGATATTCCTCTCGGGCGACATTTCAAATATTTCACTAGCCACCGACTACTTCGGTCGAAGTCAGGGGGTTGCACTGCGACGCGCCTTTCACTATTCCGGATGGTTTGTTATCGATCCTCGCCAAAGCAAAGAATCAAGCACAACAGAGGAAGCGCAGTTTGTGCGTGGCTTAACGCTACACACTGAAGGCGCAAAACAAGAGCTGATCCGCCCAAACGGAATTTCAACGGGCATCGAGGTCGAACTTGCAGCTCTGACGTACCAAGGCACAGGTGCACAAATTCTTAAACTGGCGCTTTATCGAAAGGGCGAGACGCGTGCCTTTACCTACATTTGGAGTGAGAACGGCGCAAATCGATTGGGTATTAATTTGCGCTGGATACAAGTGGGACTTACGCGCGAGGATTAATGTAATCCGTTAGGTGAAGGCCAACCAACGTCAGGCGTCGACTGATCAATATCGGCCGCAATTTTCCACGCGCCATCCTCCCTTTTATAAACCAAAAGTGACCGCCCAGCGTCTAAAAGGACCTCGCCGCTTTTTTTGTCTATAGCTTTCAGCCAATACTGGCTGATGATGTAAGCAATATTGCCGTGTGTTTCACGCACTTCATAGTTCAACTCGAAGGTAGACTCAGCCTTTCCCAGACGCGCGGCAAAATAATCGCGAATGGCTTGTTTGCCAAATAATGCGGGTTGCCCGTGTAGGGCGACGACTGCATCATCTACGTACAGTGTCATTAAACCGTCCAAGTCTTCGGACTCATAATACTGCGCCCATTTGCCACCTTCAGCTTCAATTTCGTTCAAACCCCTTTCTACGGCCCTGCTTGTAACGGGGAAAACACTCACGATAGACATCAAAACCGCAGAGCAAAGCCTAACCAAGCGAATCATCTCAACCTCCAAATCACAATGAGACTAAGCGGGCCATTTAAAGACCCCGACTGCCGCAGCACCCAAGGCCAGTACGTAAATAAGCAGCACAACCCAGTAAACTGGCCGCAACGCTTGGCGGTACTGATGATTGAGCGCCACATCACTTGGCATGTCAGCCAGGTGGGCAAATATACCCATCGCGGGGCCGAACAAGAGATCGAGTAAAAACCCCGCCACACAGATCAGGGCGACCAACAAAATTTTGGTCAATATCCAGCTAGGTAGCAGCTGATGCACGTACGAATACACAACAACAATCAAAAGAACCAAAGCCAAAATTAAGTTTAGCCACCAATTTATCGCAGCGAGAAGGCTCTGTATCCTGGTCGATTCCGACAAGAAGCCGGCCCAAAGCAGTGCCAACCAGCAAGCAGCAAACACCCAAATGCCAAGCACCGAACTTGGACTCAACTCAGTCAAGCCGGAGGCTTGGGTCAACATCAAGCCGGAGGGCACAATCAACACCAAGGCACTTCGAGGTAAACGATCCAGCATCATCCCAAGCATGAGAACGACTTGGCGACTCTCCATCGAAAATTCCGAACGCTCCGAATACTTAGCAGCCAAGAAGACACCTAAATCAGTACCCACCCAAAAGACCAGCAGCAGAATGTGCAGATACAACCAAAACTCCATATGAGTTGCCCTCGTGTTTGCTAACCAAATGCAGCTTGTATAAATTTTGTCGCGAATTACGCCCAATACCAAAAATAGTGTCGTGAAAAATTACACTCTTTCTCGGACTTAAAGCTTGTAAAACATAAAGATATATTAATATATTATTATGTCAATAAGGGGCAACATCATTATACAAAAGAGGCTATGACATGAATCACCCAAATTTCTCTAAACGAAACTCTTTATTGGTCGCTCTGGCGGCTTTATCGGCATCAGCGGTCATGCCAAGCTTCGCGCAGTTAGAAGAAGTTCTAGTAACCGCAGAACGCCGCGAAGCATCCGTGCAAGATGTACCTATTGCTGTTAGTGCTTACGGTGAAGAGCTAATCGAGAGTCTTCAAATTGACGACACACTCGACTTGATCAACGTTGTTCCGAACTTATTTGGTGGCAACAATACCGGCCTTGCTACCGCAAATATGTACTACATTCGTGCCCAAGGTAACGATGAATCGATCGCAACGTTCGATCCTCCAGTGGGTACCTATGTCGATGACGTTTACATCACGCGCCAGAACGCCAACAACTTTAGCTTATTTGATGTGGAGCGAATCGAGGTATTGCGTGGCCCGCAAGGTACGCTATACGGGCGCAACACGACGGGCGGTGCCATTAGCATCGTCATGAAAAAGCCCGGAGAAACCCTCGGCGGATTCGTTGAAGCGGGCGTGGGCAGTTTTGGTAAACATCTAGTGCGCGGCAGCATCGATATCCCACTCAGCGATAAGCTGCTCAGTAAGATCTCTGTGTTTGACACTGCTGACGATGGTTACCTCAAGAACACCACCGATGGCAAAAAATACAATAATGCGGATATGACCGGTGTTCGCGTCGCACTGCGCGCCATGCCAAGCGACACTGTGACGTGGGATATCGCGATCGATAACGCTGACATTGAAGCAACTGCTATTCATGGCTTCATTCAGGGCGGCGACCGAATCAGCACATCTGCCGTGACCGGAGGTTTACCCTCCAACTTCGATCAAAAATCTCCGTACGGCAACGAAGTCAAAACACTTAACATTACGTCAAACCTTGCTTGGGACGTGGCGGGTGGTACTGCGAATTTAATTTTGGGCAGTCGTGATATTGAGCAGAACTTTTTCTTAAACTTCCCAATTGCGTCAGTCTTCCCTGACTTTTTCTTAATCGACAACCGCGGCGAACATGACATGTTCTCAGCGGAATTGAAGTGGTCGGGTAATATCAGCGACAACATTTATCTGTCGACTGGCATTTACTACATGGACGAGGATAACAAAGTCGATTTCGCTGACTACCTCGATTTAGCGGCTGTTGGTGTTCCCGCACCTCCGAGCACAGCCTTTACTAAACTCGCAGACCGTGTGTTGCTCAACGGCACTGAAAGTCTGGCTGTTTACGCCCAGGCAGATATTAAAATTGGTGAAAATGGAACCCTGACTTTGGGGGCTCGCTACACTGACGAGGAGAAAACTTTTGGCTATAGCGGCGGTATGACCACTGCGAATCTGATTGCCGCAGGAGTACCAACGACCCAAGATGAGCAAAAGGTAACGCCTCGAATCGCGTATTCCCATGCGATCAACGATGATCTAATGGTCTATGCCTCCCTAACGAACGGGTTCAAGTCGGGCGGATGGAATGCGCGAGAATCCAATGAAGCCAATGCCCTACCATTTGGACCAGAGGAAATCTGGGCCTACGAAGTGGGAATGCGCGCCGACTGGATGGATGGCCGCTTACGCACCAATATCACAGCCTTCTACTCCGATTTGGACGACCTGCAAACCACATCGGCCTACAACGGAGACTTTTTAACCACCAATGCAGGAGGACTAGAAGTTACTGGACTGGAAGCTGAAATCACGGCCTTACCTACAGACAACTGGCAGATCTTTGCAGCTATTGGTTTACAAGATCCTGAGTATGTCGACCTACCAGGAGGCTGTGTTGCACCTAACGCGGATCTTGCGGCATACACGGCGGATTGCGGTGTAGCCGACCCCAAGCGTAGCCCAGAGGAAACCTACACCTTAGGTAGTCCGTCCTGAACAAGGCTGATTGACGCATATTTTCTTTTGCTTCATATGATCAAGCCGCAGCCAAATTGTCAAAATCATCAGATTTGGCGGGTTCCCCCGCCCAAAACAGCCTCTGA
>OBNU01000042.1_pt1 | contig 20202 bp, 17 predicted proteins | sample 1494211 | NCBI WGS metagenome assembly OBNU01 (sample SAMEA3275559, study PRJEB22092) | marine metagenome | biome: ENVO:01000252 "freshwater lake biome"; feature: ENVO:00002042 "surface water"; material: ENVO:00000021 "freshwater lake" | collected 2014-06-21T10:00:00+00 | depth 2 m | reverse complement strand
ACACCGAGGCCCTCTCAAATGTTTACACGGCAGATGATCTTTGGGTTAAGCGCGTCATTGCCGAGCTACGGAGCAAAGTTGAGACCATTGATACTGCCAGCGGCTTGGGTTTTTGTGTGAGCGTGGCACACGCCCAATTTATGGCGCGTAAGTTCACTGAGGCAGGCATAGCGGCGGCCAGCGTTTCGGGTACAACTGCATCCAACGAACGAGAGAGCACGCTGCGCAAGCTAAACGACGGCAGCTTGCGGTTCGTGTTCTCGGTGGATGTGTTCAACGAAGGGGTCGACTTACCCAAGGTGAACACCTTATTGCTGCTGCGCCCAACCGAGAGCGCCACCATCTTTATTCAGCAGTTGGGCCGGGGTCTGCGCCGAGCACATAACAAAGCGGTGTGCACAGTGCTCGATTTTGTGGGCCAGCACAACCAATCGTTCCGGTTCGATAAGCGCTTGGGCGCGCTTTTGGGCGGCACACGTAAAGATATAGAGCGACAAGTGCGAGAGGGCTTTCCGTATCTGCCATCGGGTTGTTACATGGAATTAGACCCGGTCGCGCAGAAAACCGTGCTCGCCAGCCTTAAAAACGCCATACCCTCATCGCGTAAAGCGCTCGTAACAGAGCTTCGTACATTAAAAGAGCGGGGCGCAGATGTCTCTCTCAAAGCATTTCTAGCGCATACCGGCTTAGAGTTAGAGGATATCTACAAAGGCAGCGGCGACAATTCATGGAGTGCTCTTTGCGAAGGCGCCGGTATGGCTACCTTGCCACAAGGTCCCAATGAAGGAACCCTCAGGGCTGCAATAGGACGTATGCTGCATGTTGATGATTATGAGCGCATTGACCAGTTCATTAATTGGGTGAGCGCAACGCAACCGCCGCAAATCAGTTTGCTTGTGGAGCGTAAGCAAAGATTACTGAGGATGCTTGTAGCACCACTCTTGAACGAATTGAAAGATAAGCACATGACTTTAGCGCAGGCTGTCACTTTGCTTTGGCAGCATCCGCAGGTATTGAAAGAGCTTGAGGAGTTGTTGCCTTTGCTACGGCGACGGGTAAGCCACAAGCACCAAGCTTATGACTTAAACGGCCCCGTACCATTGCAAATACATGCCCGCTACACTCGAATTGAATTACTTGCGGCCTTTGGTGAAGGCGATAGAGCATTAACACCGACTTGGCGCGAGGGGGTTAAATGGTCTAAGGCCAACCAAAGTGACGTACTGGCCTTTACGCTGAGTAAAACTCCTGGGCGCTTTAGCCCAACAACCATGTATCGCGACTACGCTATAAACCAAACGCTAATCCACTGGGAGAGCCAGTCGGGTACGACCGTAAAAAGTCCCACAGGCCAGCGATATGTGAATCATGAGCAGCAAAATACCGATATAGCACTGTTCGCTCGCGAGACATCTGATGACCGGGCGTTTTGGTGCTTGGGCAAAGCAAGCTATGTAGCGCACGAGGGTGAGCAACCAATGGCGATTAAATGGCGGTTAGAGCATCGATTGCCCGGTGATTTATACAGTGCTTTTGTTGCGGCGGTGGGATAGGAATAACAGTTTTTATCTTCATTTTTTGATATCTGGCATACTGAGCCCGAAACCCAATCACGAATTAAGAAAGGCTAGCACCAACCATGAGCGACTTACCTGACTTAGTTAACCGACTCCGAGTATTTGCTGAAGATAGAGACTGGGAACAATTCCATTCCCCCAAAAATCTGACTATGGCATTGCTAGGCGAAGCCGGTGAGCTCATTGAGCATTTCCAGTGGCTTACTGAGGAAGAGTCGCGCAATTTGCCGCTTGATAAAAAAGCCGCTGTATCCCAAGAAATAGCCGACGTATTACTTTATTTAGTCCGCTTGGCTGACACGCTAGAGATTGATTTGTATCAGGCAGCGCTCGATAAGATTGAACTTAATGCTGCGAAGTATCCGTCTGCTTTTGTCAAAGGCAGCGCGAAAAAATACACGGAATACTGAATATGCTGGTTTACAGCGGTAAGAGAGATGATTTCCTGGCTGATGTTAAGACTAACAATATTGAGGGAATTATCGAACGGGAGTTCGAGCGCAGACTTTTCAAACGACCAGCACCGAACGAAATTCTCTCATGGAAGAATTCAATGCAGTTCATGTTTAATGTGCTCATCGACCCGGAGATTCCAGATGACGCGGGTGTCTCAATCGAATATGTGTTGCCTCTGTCTAGCAAACGTGTGGACTTCATCTTAACTGGTCGAGGCTTTGATCAGACCGACGTGGCGATCATCGTCGAATTAAAGCAATGGAGTGAAGTTCAAGTTACCTCCAAAGATGGCGTCGTTGTCACACGATTTTCTCACGGGCAAACGGAGACAAGCCATCCTTCATATCAGGCATGGACCTATGCTGCCTTGATCACTGACTATAACGAGACAGTGCGTGAGGAAAACATTCAAATTTTGCCCTGCGCATACCTTCATAATCTTAGGTCCGGCGACGCGGTAAACGATCCCTTTTACCGAGAGCATACGGACAAAGCGCCGGTATTCATCTCTTCTGATGCTGAGCGTCTAGCTCAATTTTTTAAGACGCACATCAAGTACGGTGATACTCGGGACATTATGTATCGCATTGAGCATGGGCGGATTAAACCATCAAAGGCCTTGGCGGATAGCATGGTTTCAATGCTGAAAGGTAAGCAAGAGTTTTTGATGATCGACGATCAAAAATTGGTTTATGAAAATTCTCTGGACCTTGCGCATCGAGCCCGCATGGGGAAAAAACAAGTGCTGATTGTTGAGGGTGGCCCAGGTACGGGTAAATCGGTGGTGGCGGTGAACTTGTTGGTTGAATTCACCCGGAGAGAGTTGGTAGCGCAGTATGTCTCTAAAAATGCTGCGCCCAGATCGGTGTACGCTGCTCAACTATCGGGGACAATGACCAAATCACGTATCAATAACTTATTTAAGGGATCCGGTTCTTACATTGAAACCGAGCCGGATTTTTTTGATGCCTTGATCGTTGACGAGGCGCATAGACTGAACGAGAAGTCAGGACTTTATGGCAATCTTGGCGAGCACCAAGTAAAGGAAATTATCGCAGCGTCGAAGTTGAGTATCTTTTTTCTAGATGAAGACCAAACAGTGACGTTTGCCGATGTCGGTAATCGAGAAACGATATCTGGGTGGGCGAGAAAGCTAGGAGCCGATGTTACAGTAATGTCGCTCAGTTCTCAGTTTAGATGTAATGGATCCGATGCTTACCTGGCTTGGCTGGATAACGCGCTGCAGTTGAGGGAGACCGCGAACACTGAACTGCAGACTTCCGAATATGACTTTCGTGTTTTTGATTCGCCAGTCGAACTTCGTGCAGAGATTCAAAGACGAAACAGGTTAAAAAACAAAGCTAGGTTGGTGGCTGGTTATTGCTGGAAATGGAAAAGTAAGAAAGATCCAAAGGCCATGGATGTGTGCATTCCGGAGTATGGTTTCGAGGCACAATGGAACTTATCAAAAGATGGTAGCCTTTGGATTATTTCGCCCGATTCCGTTCATGAGGTTGGGTGCATCCATACATGTCAGGGGCTTGAAGTTGATTATGTTGGGGTCATTATTGGCGATGACTTTGTAATCAGAGATGGCGTCACAGTAACGGATGCTAGTAAACGAGATTCCGTCGACAAGACCATAAAGGGGTATAAAAAGCTGTTGAAGACAGATTCTGTGATAGCGCTCAAGCGCGCCGACCTGATCATAAAAAATACCTATCGAACGCTCATGACACGGGGTCAAAAGGGTTGTTTTATTTTCTGCACCGACCATGAAACGAATCAATATTTCAAAAATTTACTACAAGGTATTGATTCAACGGCAAAGGAGCCACTGACGGAATATGATGGGTTACCGTTCGAAGTCTTGCCTTTCTCTGGTGTTCAGCCATTTGAAGACGCAGTGCCTGTTTATGATTTTAAGGTTGCGGCTGGCGAGTTTAGTTCGTACCAAAATATTGAAAACTGTAACTGGGTAAAACTCCCAGATCATATCCGCGTCCGTGAAGGCTACTTTGTGGCACAGGTCATGGGTGAGTCGATGAATAAGAGAATACCAAACGGATCATGGTGCTTGTTTAACTCAAACGTTGGGGGTAGTCGACGTGGCAAGATTGTTTTAGTGCAGCACCGCGACATACAAGATCCTGACGTGGGAGGCACGTTTACTGTGAAACAATATCACAGTGAGAAGCACCCAGATGCGGATGGAGTAGATGTGCAAACTGAGATCAGACTTAAACCGGTAACCGACGCATTTGGATATACTGATATTGTCTTGACGCCTGATGATTCAGTCACTCTTGACGTTATAGGAGAGTTTCTTGCAGTGCTATGAGCGTCAGTTTTGTTCGCACAGGGCTCGTGTGGTTAAGGCAGGGCAGTAATGGGGAATTATTACGATCACTCCCCCCAAGCCCTTGCTGCTCAATACGATGCAATCAGTTCCGCTGACGTGCACCAGCCATGGCTTTCTGTCCTCGACTCACTTAAACCCAGATTAGCACTTGATGTGGGTGCTGGCTCGGGGCGCGATGCTCGCTGGCTGGCAGATAAAGGCTGGGATGTGATTGCCGTCGAACCCAGCGACCTGCGACAGCAGGGCATTACCAACTCCAAGGGCTACGGAATTGAGTGGTTAAATGACTCGATGCCAGACCTTGCTAGGGTTCGTACCATTGGCTACCGCTTTGACCTGATTCTACTCTCAGCCGTCTGGCAACATGTAAAACCCAGTGAGCGCGCACGCGCGTTTCGTATTCTGACTGAGCTCTTAAACCCAGGTGGTGTGATTGTTATTTTGCTGCGCCAAGGTACTGATGACGAAGAGAATGCGGCGCGGCAATTTTATGAGGTGTTGCCTGAGGAGCTAGATCAATACGCCAAAGACAGAGCGTTGCGTAAGTTATTGTGGACGCAAACGCAGGATGCCGAGCGCACACACGTAACCTGGGGGTATTTGGCGTATCAGATTCCTGATGATGGCACTGGTGGTTTGTCGTTGTTGCGCCACATTATTATCAACGACGATAAAACGGCGACCTATAAGTTAGGTCTGTTGCGGGTGTTATCTCGTATTGCTGAGAGCTACCCCGGTGCAGTTATAAAACGTGACGATGAATCGGTTACGATTCCTTTAGGGCTGGTGGGGTTGTTATGGTTAAAGCAGTATAAGCCATTGATCTTGCAGTATCAGCTGCCCCAGCTTGCTAAGGCTAATCCAAGTTTTGCCAAACAGGCTTTTAACGCTTTGGTGGATTTTTCGGACCCAGAACTGCGGTTGGGGGCCAGTATAGCCGTGGAGCGAGGCAAAATCTTAGAGCAAGCATTAATCGATGCTTGCCGCGCAATACATAGGAACCCAGCGCATTACACGACTTTTCCCGGTACGAATAGGCCTGTGTTTGATACGCGGTATGTCTCTCCTGCGCGTTCTAGCACTGGGGTGATGGTAAACCTTGAGTACCTGAGTCGCTTTGGTGACGTGAAAGTTCCAGCGGGTATCTGGCAGACGCTGGGGCAATACGCGTGCTGGCTGGAGCCGGCTATCGTGCATGAATGGCAGCAGCTTATGGCTCGCTGGGATTATAGTGTCCGTGATCGTGGTCCCTCGCTTGCAAATGCCTTCCGCTGGGAGGATTCAGTTCGATTCACCGGTCAGGTGCGAGCGCGAGTCAATGAGCTGCGAGAACAAGGAGATGTGATCGCTTGCACGTGGACGGGGAAGCGTAGCAAAGAGCTGGATATTGACCATGCGTTTCCATGGGCTCGTTGGCCTAATAACGATTTATGGAACTTGTTGCCGTGTAGCTCCAATATAAACGCGCAAAAATCGGACAGATTACCCTCGCAAGTTGCAATGCACAGGGCAAGCTCGCGCATCATAGAGTGGTGGGGCAGGGCCTATTGCTCCAGTTCTTTAGAACAGCAATTCAATGAGGAAGCTCTCATTTCTTTACCAGGCTTATCTCGCGACGCGTTGACTCTAGAGTCTGTGTATGAGGCCATGTTGCATCAACGTGCGAAAATCAAGCACGATCAGCAGTTGGCGGAGTGGGGGCCGCGATGATCGACTGTTGCTGAGCACATACCATAAAATAGATTTAAAAGAGGCATTAATGTCCAACGAGCACAACGAGCATTTTTACGCGCATTCTCTCGAAAGCGACGGAAATAAAACACATTGGCAGTTGCTCTCGAATCATCTTCGCGCGGTAGGCAAGCTAGCGGGTAACAAAGCATCGGTCTTTGGTGCTGGCCGTCTGGCAGAAGTAGCAGGCCTCCTTCACGACTTGGGTAAATATACTTTAGAGTTTCAGAAACGACTGGAGGGCAGCCCAATTCACGTGGATCACGCTACTCACGGTGCAATAGTGGCAGTTGAACGTTTTGACGCTATCGGCCTTCTGTTGGCGTATGCTATTGCTGGTCATCACGCTGGTCTTGCTAATGGAAGAGACACTGGCGAGATAACAAGTCTACGGGAACGACTGCAAAAGGAACTACCAAATCTTCTCCCAGTTTGGGAAGCTGAAATAGAGCTCCCATTAGGTGCTCTCGAGCCAGAGGGATTTCGTCCGGTAGGAGCGCGAGGGACCTTTCAACTATCGTTCCTTGGACGAATGTTGTTTTCATGTTTGGTAGATGCAGATTACCTAGACACCGAAGCATTTTATCTTTCTAGAGAAAAAGGAATGAGAACTCGTGATCAAGCATTCCCCTCTCTTGAAGAATTACGATCTAAACTCGATGATCACCTAAAACGCTTTCGTGCCGATTCAGACGTAAATCAAGTGCGAGCCGAAATACTGTCTCATGTGCGAGCCCAAGCGCATCAATCGCCGGGATTATTCTCTTTGAATGTGCCTACTGGTGGCGGTAAAACATTGGCCTCATTGGCGTTTGCTTTAGACCATGCAATTGCGCACGGATTACGTCGCGTTATTTTTGTAATCCCATTTACGAGTATTGTGGAGCAAAACGCTGCTGTATTCCGTTCAGTCTTGGGCGAGCTTGGTGAGGAGGCGGTTCTAGAGCATCACAGCGCCTTTACAGGGGAGGGTAAACGTACTGAGAACCCGGAATCCAAAGACAAGTTGCGATTAGCGATGGAGAACTGGGAAGCGCCGATCATTGTTACAACGTCTGTTCAGTTCTTTGAGAGTCTTTATGCCAATCGGGGTTCACGTTGTCGTAAACTCCACAATATTGCGAAGAGTGTAACGATTTTGGACGAGGCGCAAACCTTACCCATTAAACTTCTGTTCCCTTGCATGGCAACTATCGATGAACTCGCCTTGAATTACGGCACTAGTTTAGTGCTGTGCACCGCTACTCAGCCGGCGTTGAGAGTAGAGGAAGGTTTCGTCAGTGGATTAGAAAATGTACGAGAACTGGCCCCTGACCCGCAGAACTTGCAGAGAAGGCTGGAACGTGCCCAAGTCCATTACTGCGGTCTTCTTTCGGACGATGAGTTGATTACTGCGCTATCAGCAAACGAGCAAGTGCTTTGCATCGTAAATAATCGACGGCACGCTCGTAGTCTCTCCCAAAGTATTGCCCACCTAGATGGGGCGTGTCATCTAACCACCTTGATGTGCGCTAAACATCGGAGTGAGGCTCTGGTTGAAATTCGTCAGAGACTTAAGGATGGAAAGCCCTGTCGGCTCATATCGACTTCCCTCGTTGAGGCCGGAGTAGATATTGATTTCCCGACAGTGTTTCGTGCTGAGGCTGGCCTGGATTCAATCGTTCAAGCTGCTGGCCGCTGTAACCGCGAAGGTAAGCAACCACTAGAACAGAGCAATGTATATGTGTTTGCTGTTTCCCCAGATTGGCCGACACCACCGGATATTGAGCAATTCGCGGGGGCGGCTCGTTCGGTATTTCGACGATATGAGCAGCCATTGTCATTGGAAGCAATTCGAGATTACTTTCGTGAATTGTACTGGATGAAAGGAAAACAACAGTTGGGAGCGGGTGTGCTGAAAATGATCGAGGATGGTCGAATTTCTGGCATCCCCTACGAAGCCCTGGCGAAGACCTTTCGAATGATTGATAGCCACATGTTACCTGTGATTATTCCATATGATAAATATGCGCGTGAGGCATTGGACGCTCTCTCGTGGGTTGAATCCTGTGGTGGTATTGCTCGTAAGTTACAGCCTTATCTCGTGCAATTACCTCAAGATAGCTTTCGCGCGTTAAGGCAAGCCGGTGCAATACAGCCAGTTCAGGAGATGAAGTTTGGCGAGCAATTTATGGAGCTAGTTAATGAAGACCTCTATGACAGTCTATATGGGCTAGACTGGAACGAGCCCTCGTTTATCAATGCAGAAAAATTAGTAATCTAATTCGGTCGTTGTGGAAAAAAACCAAATGTTGACGCGGAGAGAAGGCAAATGTCATATGGAGTAAAGCTAATGGTGTGGGGCGAGCGCGCTTGCTTTACTAGGCCAGAAATGAAGGTGGAGCGAGTGAGCTACGATGTAATTACCCCTTCGGCGGCACGCGGAATTCTAGAAGCGATTCACTGGAAGCCAGCGATTCGCTGGGTTATCGACGGGATTCGGGTTTTAAAACCGATTCGTTTCGAATCCCTACGGCGTAATGAGGTGGGAAGTAAAATCAGCGCACGAAATGTAAGTGCCGCTATGAAGTCAGGCACTATCGAGGGGCTCGTGAACTATGTGGACCAGGATCGTCAACAGCGTGCCGCCACTGTACTTCGTGATGTAGCGTACGTGATTGAGGCGCACTTCGAAATTACAAGTAAAGCGGGTGCTGAAGACAGCGTAGGTAAACATTTGGATATCTTCAATCGGCGGGCCCGCAAGGGGCAGTATTTTCATGCACCTTGCTTGGGAGTAAGAGAGTTCCCCGTAAACTTTTCGCTTTTGGAAGCTGATCAGCCAGATCCGTTGCCCCAAAGTGTTATGAAAGGTGAGCGAGATCTCGGTTGGATGTTACATGACTTCGAATTCCACAATAATTGCGAGCCTCGCTACTTTAGGGCTGTTATGCGAGACGGCTTTATTAAAGTCCCAGATTTCGCCAGCGAGGAGGTAAAAGGATGATCCTTTCGGCCTTGCACAATTACTATCAGCGGTTGATTAACAATCACGAGGAAGGAATAGCACCTTTTGGTTTCAGCCAAGAAAAAATCAGCTATGCGTTGGTTTTGTCTAAGGACGGGCGTTTACTCGACGTTCAAGATATCCGCGACACTAGTGGTAAGAAGCCAGTTCCCGCTATTCTGACCGTTCCGCAGCCGCCCAAACGATCCGTAAACATCGCCCCCTGTTTTTTGTGGGATAACTCGTCATATGTGTTAGGCATTAGCTCCGCACACGATGAAAGATCAAAAATGAGAAACAAGGAAACTTACGGATCTTTTAAAGCGATGCACCAGAGAGTATTAGCAAATTGCGACAGCGTGCGCTTAGGCGCATTTCTGGCATTCCTTGATCGGTGGGAGCCTGAGGCATGGCAAAAATCTAGCCTAATATCTGAGGATATGCTGGATGCCAACTATGTATTTCGGCTAGATGGTGATCTGGAGTACATGCATCAGTATCATGAAGCACAGAAGATTCGACTGGAGATACTCTATGAGTCCGCCACACCAAGCAAAGTTTGTTTGGTCACGGGGGCTCATGCACCAATAGCAAGGCTGCACCCGTCAATTAAAGGCGTATATGGGGCCCAAACCGCCGGCGCTTCAATCGTCTCTTTCAACCTCGATGCTTTTACATCATATGGTAAGTCACAGGGCGAGAATGCCCCGATTTCAGAAGCGGTTGCGTTTTCTTACACCGCTACATTGAACTATCTTCTCCGTAAAGGGAGTCCGCAGCGGTTACAAATAGGCGATAGCTCGGTCGTCTTCTGGGCTCAGACGGCTTCTATCGAGAGTGGCCGGGTCGCGACGGGATTGTTTTCAGACTTGTTGAATCCACCCGCTAATGATTCCTCTGAGTCAGACCGGTTGAGATCGGCGCTGGATCTGATTAGAAGGGGGCAACCACTAAAAGATTTAGATTCAAACTTGGAAAATGACACTGCTATTTATGTGCTCGGTCTCGCGCCTAATGCATCCCGCCTTTCAATACGATTTTGGGAAAAAGGTTCCTTAAAGTTTTTTATAGAGCGCCTTGCCCAGCACTTTCGTGATTTGGAATTGCATCCTCTCCCTTGGAAAACGGCTCCCTCGGTTTGGCGACTGTTGCTCGAAACGGTTCCGCATCGTGAAGGCAGCCAGCCGAAGTCTGATGACATACCCCCCCAACTCGCTGGTGAAACGATCCGAGCCATACTGACAGGCCGTCGTTATCCTACCAGTTTATTTACTAACCTCATCATGCGTATGCGCGCAGATGGTGATATTTCCCCCTTGCGCGTCGCAATGTGCAAAGCCGTTCTTGTTCGTGATGCGCGAATTGTTAATAAGACTACACTAAAGGAGATCCCGATGAGTCTTGATCTAAATAATACTGATCCTGGCTATTTGCTGGGGCGATTATTCGCAACTTTGGAGAACATCCAGCAATCGGCGTTAGGCCGCGATATTAATGCCACTATAAGAGATCGTTACTACGGTGCAGCTTCGGCCACACCGGCCAGTATTTTTCCTGTACTGGTAAGGAATGCCCAGCACCATCTCGGTCGGCTACGTAAAGACAGGCCGGGTGCCGCGGTCAACCTTGAACAGCAGATCCAAGACATTGTGGATAAGCTACCAGCAAACTTCCCAAAGAGTCTTCGAATGGAAACCCAGGGACGCTTTGCGATCGGCTACTACCATCAAAGTAAAGCTCGTTTTAGCCAAAAAGAAACTGATTTTAATCAAGGAGAAGACTAATGACTGCTATCGCTAATCGCTACGAGTTTGTATATCTGTTTGATGTGACAAATGGGAACCCCAACGGTGACCCGGATGCTGGTAATTTGCCTCGCTTGGATCCGGAAACGAACAAGGGCCTCGTGACTGATGTATGCCTTAAGAGAAAAATTCGTAATTACGTGAGTTTAGAAAAAGAAGGTGAGGCAGGTTATGGCATATATATGCAGGAGAAATCGGTACTAAATAATCAGCATAAACTGGCCTACGAAGCTCTTGACATAGAACCAGTCGCTAAAAAGCTACCGAAAGAGGAGGTTAAAGCCAGAGAATTGACTGCGTGGATGTGCAAAAACTTTTTCGATGTACGTGCCTTTGGTGCCGTGATGACTACCGAAATTAATGCTGGTCAGGTTCGTGGCCCCATTCAAATAGCATTTGCTTCCTCAATTGATCCGGTGTTGCCGATGGAGGTCACTATTACTCGTATGGCCGTGACAAACGAACGGGATCTCGAAAAAGAGCGCACAATGGGTCGTAAGCACATCGTTCCTTACGGCCTCTACCGCGCGCACGGATACATTTCTGCCAAACTGGCGGAGCGCACTGGTTTCTCAAAAGACGATCTAGAACTCCTGTGGCGAGCCCTGATAAATATGTTTGAACATGATCGCTCGGCCGCTCGTGGCGATATGTCAGCTCGCAAACTGGTTGTTTTCAAACACGATAATCCAATGGGCGATGCGCCTGCTCATAAGCTCTTCGATTTAGTCACTATTGAACGAGTCAGTGGCGATAATGACACTCCTGCTCGTAACTTTCGTGACTACCAGGTGAGTATCGATTCAGAATCACTCCCTCAGGGCGTCACGCTCGAGGAGAAATTATAAATTATCCAATGGATGATTTCCTACCTATATCAGCACTGCAACATTACGCCTATTGCCCACGGCAGTTCGCGTTAATTCATGTGGAGCGCGTATGGGCAGAAAATCTCTACACCGCGGAGGGCCGTATCTTACACGATCGTGTTGACTCGGGAGAGGCAGAACAACGGAACCTTGTGCGATTCGAGAGAAGCGTTGCGGTCGGGTCGACGCAATATCGTTTGACGGGAAAGCTCGATCTTCTCGAGTTTCATAGTAATAATTTTTACATTCCTGTTGAGTACAAGCGGGGTAAGCCGAAATTACAGGACTGGGATAGAATTCAGGTCTGTGCACAGGCACTCTGTATTGAGGAAATGCGATCTACTGAATTGAGTGAGGGTGCTATTTGGTATTGGCAGGTGCGTCGTCGTGTGGCTGTCGCGTTAACTGATAGTCTTCGTAGTTCGACGACATCCGTTATTAATGCCTGTCATTCGTTGCTAAAAAATGGTGAGACCCCCAGACCTTCGGTGTCTAAAAGTCGTTGTAAAGCTTGTTCAATGCACGATTTATGCTGTCCGGAGCAGTTCCGACGAGATAGTTCCGCCCAATATGTAAGTCAGATATTCCAAGTGTGAAAAAGCTACTCAATACGTTATACGTCACTCGCCAAGACGCCTATCTGCATAAGGAGAGGGAGACGGTTGTCATCAAGCAGGGTAATGAAAAGCTGGGTCAATTTCCCACACTTGCACTCGAAGGTATCTTCTGTTTTGGGCGCGTATCTGTTTCCCCCTGGCTCATGGGATATTGTGCCGAGAACGGTATAGGCATCGTTTTCTACAATGAGTACGGCCGATATCTCGCGCGGGTAGAAGGTCGTCATACGGGGAATGTTCTGTTGCGACGAAGACAATTCAGATGGGCAGATGACGAGCAAAATACCGCCAAAATAGCGCGTCTGATAGTGGCTGCAAAAATTGCTAACAGTAGATCGTTATTTTTGCGAGAGCTCCGCAATCATGGTGAAAATATCTCGTTAAACGTAGCTGCCGTGTCGCTTTCCGCGAGTATGAGGAGGGTGAAGATCGCTCAATCTTTAGATGAAATTCGAGGAGTCGAAGGCGATGCTGCAAGCGTCTATTTCGCAGCGTTTAATGATTTAATCCGAGATTCAGCGTTTACTTTTGACATGCGTAGTAGAAGGCCGCCAACGGATCCTGTTAACGCGCTATTGTCGTTTACATACTCTCTTGTTACTCAGGACTGTGTTTCAGCGCTATACGGTGTGGGACTGGACCCATATGTAGGGTTTTTGCATAGAGATCGCCCAGGTAGGGTAAGTCTTGCCCTAGATCTGATCGAGGAATTTCGTGCCCCTTGGGCTGATCGTCTTGTGCTGACTCTGATCAATCGCCGCCAGATTCAAACGAAGGATTTTGTAACTGAGGCTAGCGGTGCCGTTCGACTACGGGATGCTGCTAGGAAAAAGTTATTGACCGCATATCATGAAAGAAAGCAGGGAGAGGTGCGTCATCCATATTTGAAAGAAACTGTACCCCTGGGGCTGTTGCCACATTTACAAGCGATGCTTTTGGCGCGTCATATAAGAGGAGATACGGACTACTATACTCCGTATGTCCTAAAATAAATGCTCATGCTTGTTACATATGATGTATGTGTCACAGACGTTGACGGGGCTCGAAGATTAAGAGCGATCTCGAAAACGTGTCTCGATTATGGAGTAAGGGTTCAAAATTCCGTATTTGAATGTGAATTAGACCCGGCTCAATTCGCGAGTCTTAAGAACACGTTGTTAAACCTTTATGACGCCAAAAATGATAGCCTTCGGTTTTACTATCTCGGCAAGCGTGGACGTCAACGGGTAGAACATTTCGGTCCGAAACTGACAAATGACCCTCTGCGAGATCCGCTGATTCTTTAGCCGCTATAGACTAGTTCTCATTGATTCTTTGGGTGTTTAGCGAAGCTGTAAGATACTGAATTTGCAATATTAGTTTTTTAACGTAGCGATACTCTCGGACTGTTACATACTATTGGCTTGAGATTAGCGGAAAGTTAATATTTTCGCTTTATTTTTTAATTAGTTACAATAACGCAGTCGCGCCCTTCGCGGGCGCGTGGATAGAAACAATCAATGATGATATGGATCAGATCACCTGCTATGTCGCGCCCTTCGCGGGCGCGTGGATAGAAACTACAGAGAAACCCACACCTGTACCGCACATTAGAAGTCGCGCCCTTCGCGGGCGCGTGGATAGAAACGAGTAATCAATACCCCTGTTGCTTAATGATGCCTCGTCGCGCCCTTCGCGGGCGCGTGGATAGAAACACTGATTTTTGACATTGTTAATCACCTTCAAAGGTCGCGCCCTTCGCGGGCGCGTGGATAGAAACCCAGAAACCGTGCCGTCAAGTGTAGTAAGGTCTGGTCGCGCCCTTCGCGGGCGCGTGGATAGAAACAGACTGTAGTGCTGTGATCGCCAACGACTGCGAAGCGTCGCGCCCTTCGCGGGCGCGTGGATAGAAACCATGTGTTCAATGCTTTGCGAACACTACATGCGGAAGGTCGCGCCCTTCGCGGGCGCGTGGATAGAAACCAGTTCATCAACACAGTTAGCAGGTCAAACTCACGTCGCGCCCTTCGCGGGCGCGTGGATAGAAACACTAGATGATCGAAGTATGCTAGAATTGCAAAATGTCGCGCCCTTCGCGGGCGCGTGGATAGAAACTGCATTGACGACACGAATGACGCAGATGCTATTGTCGCGCCCTTCGCGGGCGCGTGGATAGAAACAGCTTTTGAAATCTGGTATCCGCGTCCAAGATGTGCCGGTCGCGCCCTTCGCGGGCGCGTGGATAGAAACACACCACCAGGGTACGCAAGCGACAACCCACAGCAGGTCGCGCCCTTCGCGGGCGCGTGGATAGAAACTATGTGTTCGCAAGGCTTCGCGAAGGCATTATATTGTCGCGCCCTTCGCGGGCGCGTGGATAGAAACTTGCTTACAGTCACGCAACGCACCGGACGCACCACTGCGTGTCGCGCCCTTCGCGGGCGCGTGGATAGAAACTCCCTTGGATGCACCACCTCAACAGCCTTTAGCTGGTCGCGCCCTTCGCGGGCGCGTGGATAGAAACTCGTAAACGCTGTTTGGATTCATAAGCTATCTCAAGTCGCGCCCTTCGCGGGCGCGTGGATAGAAACTCACTGCCGCACTCTTTGCATCTGTATTTTTTCAGTCGCGCCCTTCGCGGGCGCGTGGATAGAAACACGTGTCAACCCTACATAACACCCATCTTCGAAAGTCGCGCCCTTCGCGGGCGCGTGGATAGAAACTTCCACGACGGCTCAACGACAGCCGATCCGTTAGCGTCGCGCCCTTCGCGGGCGCGTGGATAGAAACTCGTTCTTACAAACAAGAGTAAGCTCAGTCAACACGTCGCGCCCTTCGCGGGCGCGTGGATAGAAACTCAACTTGTGTCGAGTGCTCACTGGCTTTGAATGGTCGCGCCCTTCGCGGGCGCGTGGATAGAAACTTAATCGATGAAGCGTACTACGGGGAGTTCTGATGTCGCGCCCTTCGCGGGCGCGTGGATAGAAACTCAGTTGACTTCAGCGCACCGTGCATGGTCGCGTTCGTCGCGCCCTTCGCGGGCGCGTGGATAGAAACATGTCTCACCATCCAGCGATGGAAGATTTGATCGTGTCGCGCCCTTCGCGGGCGCGTGGATAGAGACTGACACTCAGGCGCTGTTTGAGGAAGCCCCGGAAGGTCGCGCTCTTCGTGGCGCACTCATACAAAAACTGATACGGGAATGTAGTAAGTGCCATTACTTAACATCTATTAGACAATTACCATTTTTTTATGGTCTTTGAAATTTTCCAATAGACAAACCCAGAGATTGCTATCGAAAATGCGCTCTCAATCACGTGCATTGGGCTCATGGTTTGCGCGAGAAGTAAAAAAGTAAGCATGCCAGCGGCTATGCTGATAGGTTGGGTTAGACTTTCCATGACATTACTCTGATTACACTTGCTCATAAATAAAACATAGTTGCATTAGTATTGGTAGAAAATTATTCTGTCTTCTTGTGGCGATGATAGGGAACGCCTCGTTTCTGAGCTGTTAAATTCATTATCGCTGCACATCGCAAAACAACGGTAGTAATCGATCCCGATTGGAGGGTGTTTTGGACGTTAAATGCCTTGAGTGCGGCGAGAAGACTATCGTCGGGAGCGACCTAATCAAAAACCTTTTAGGTGGCACATTAGTGACGGGTGCTGCATTAGGCTGGGTTTCTTACGCATTCGCGGGGTTGCTAGGTTTTTACGGTGGCGCGGCAGTTATCGCTACAGCGCTGCTAGCGGGTGGCGGATTGGTGTTGACCGGCAAGGACCTGGGAGTTGTTGTTAAGATTGGAAATAAGATAACCGATATCTTAAATCGACGACGGTATGCCTGTTTATCATGCGGCAAAGTCAATTGGTCATTCTTGGGCTATCAGAAGGTAGAAATTGTAAGGGGTGCCGAGCACAAAAGAGAGCTAATGGATGCGATTACCAATTCTCGAAAGGAGTTGTTCATAGCCTCGGGTTTCCTATCATCCAATGTGGTTACAACAAGTTTTTTGACGAGTTTGGAAGAATGTCTGAAGAAGGATGTTAGCGTTAAACTTATATTCTCGGACTCAAATTCCCACAGTGATTGGATGTTTGTTGGCTATACGCAGGCGCTTAAGGAGCTAAGAGCGTTGAATCTCCGCTATCCGAATTTGCAGCTGATTCAAAAGAACACGCACCAGAAAGGGCTGGTAGTCGACCAAAAATACGCTGTTGTGGGTAGTTTCAACTTTCTAAGCAACCAAAAGGCCCTGCGTGACGAAACGAGTGCAAAGGTTTTCGAGGAGGACGGGATCTATGAGCTTCGAAAGGAGTTTTTGGCGGTATGCGAACCAACGGGATAGTAAATTGAAGTAAAAGGAAATTCGAATGGATTTGAAAGTAGCTATTTTCGGAAGGTTTCTCGAGGTATTTGCAAATCTTCCCAAAAAAACCCAAAAGTAAACAATCGAGTTTATCTCTGCTTTCAGGGCTAATCCAACGTCACCCGGCATCAACTAGGAAAAATTAAGAATTCGAAGGACAAGAACTATCGGTCGATAAGAATTGACCAACGATACCGGGCTTATGTTATTAAGCGAGCCTCATACTGGAATTGTAGGTGTATAACGCGCCAGTGAAATAGCCACTTATTTCGTCCGCTTTGCGGGCAGACCGTTTCTTACCAAACCGGTTTAAGCTCAGCTGTCTTACCTATCAAAGGTCGAAAACTCTGTTCTTGGCCGCACGTGTGAAGAGGTAGCGTTCATCTACAACTAAACCGACTCGCCCAATGTCAAGGCGGTCAGCGTCCCAACAGGTTGCAATGGTGTTGTTAAAGCTCGCTTTGCACCCGGGTAGGGCGTGAGTATGGCCAGCGCAGGCTCGTATCAACAAGTAAAATTGATAATCATCGAGCTGTATCAATCGTCTGTGCTTCTTCGCATAACTAGCGGCTCGGGGGCCGTGCAAGGGGTCTTCGTACTCATCCCATCGGCAGCAATCGTGCAGTAATGCGAAGTAGGGTATTACCGCTTCGTCGGCGCCAGTTTCTGGTGCCAGTTTTAAGCCGTTTTCCATAACGCGGCGCCAATGGCTCAGGCCGTGCCATGGGGACTGCCACATGTCCGTGTCACATTTGATTTGCGCTAGGAGGTTGTGGTTAAACAAAGATATGGCTCCAACTTGCAGAGGGCTGAATTTCAGTTGCTTTACTGATCCAAAAGATCTCAGCGAACTATTATGGATGAGATTTTAGCTGGTTTGATAGTCCCTCGTTCATACTGTGGTTTCACAGTAACAAGGAGGTTGACGTGCCCATAATGCAGTTTGATACTTTGTCGTACACGAAACGGCTCACCGAGGCAGGCGAACGACCTGCAGTAGCAGAGGTGCACGCGATGGCGAATGCTTTTGGCATGTACATTGATAATGTGGTTACCACAGATTACTTAGATGCGACTCTAGATAAGCGCTTCGCTGAGTTCGATTTGAGAATGGAGCGACGGTTTGCGGAGCAAAGCCGTCGAATTGATGGTCTTGCCTTATCGGTCAATAACAAATTTTCAGAGCAAGATTCGAAGTTCGAAGCTCGCTTCAACAAATTAGAGCTGGCGTTAGGTTCCCTAAACTCTGTCGTTCGCATTAACACGGCGATTATGTTTCTGTTGCTCGCCAATGTGGCGCTGCCGGCGTTGTCTAAGTTTTTGTCATAGGTTTGTAAGAGAGGGCGAAGTGACCTCCGCCCCCTCGTAGAATCATTTTTTCCTTTTTATCGTTTGAACACATGCCTTATCGGCAGGTTGTATTGCCAAACATATCTGTCTAGCACCGCATCGTGTTGCGAGGATTATCTTGAAAGGTTGTGTCCCGTTCCAACTTTTTCGTTTGAGCGCACAGACCGTCCTGCGCTACTCAGGGTTTCGAAGAGACGGTGCGTGTTTTAGTTCTTCCAATATAATTCAATTCATCCGTCAAGTGATTGAGATAGACATCGCAACCATTCTCGTGAGTCAGGAAAGTCAGGCTTTTGTCTTTGTGTTCGCTTGGTACAAACCCGAAAGAACAGCTGAGTGACTCCTCATAGACCCAATTCTCCGGTGCGATAAAAACAGTAGCGCTATCGCCTTTTAGTCTCACAATTGCGACTTTGCGCTTGGGGTCACCATCTAGAGGGATGGTCCCCGATTCGACCCAGTCACACTGTGCAGCTGGACCGCGTAACTGGTCTATAACGATGATATCAATTGCCTGGCCATCGCTGTCGCAGTAGCACAGGCCTTGGTCCTCCAAAAAAGTAACGTAGTTTTCGACATCTGAAGGCTCCATAAAACCGACACGAACAAGTTTATGGTCTTCACACAGGGTTTGATTGGGGCAGCTGGCCAGAAAGGCGAGCCAGCCACCATCAAATTTTTCGTGAATAGCACTGATACGTACAATCACCGAAATGGCTTCGACCAGTACCGCCATATTTAGTTAGCCTTGGGCACCGTAATAGTCACATTACCCTGATACGTGCGGTGCTTGTCGGTAATGGAATCGGTAATGCCCAGATCCCAAAAAATAATGCTTGCAGCCATTTTTTCGCCCTCCACTTCTGATCGAATAGAGCCTACTGCTTCTCTGCCATCGTTGGTTTCGCAATCGTACTTTAACGGATCGTCTGAGCGGCGGATCATTACCGAGGAAGTGGGTATATCAGAACGCCAAACGCCGCGCTTATTGGTGAAAGTGCATTTGCCGTCTGAGCCATCAGAGAAGTTAACGGTTAACGGAATCATGGCGTCATTTACGATGGTGGCGCAGCCTGCTAAAGAGAATGCTGCCGCAGCTGTTAGTAGTTTTATCATGGTGTGGGATCCTGTTTTAGTGGTGGATACTGATCAGCCTTTCGAATCGAGAAACGGCTGGTGCATGGCTGATGGATTTGCTCTACCGGCAAGTGGTGTTGCCAAACATGTCGGCTGAACAGCGGATTTGACCAAGCGCTAATGGGCTGGGGCGCAGCCTAGCGATCATCGCGGATGCTGCGGTCTGATCTGTCGCGGTTCGGTTTTTCATTGCTGCTTCCTCTGATTCTATCGATTCAGACTAACATGGTTGGCAGGGCGCAAGATTACGGTTTGGTAAGTATTGGTGATCCATCATGGCGGTCATCATCTTGATGGCGCTTACATCATCGCTTGGTCAAGAATTCGGGATGTCGGCTACGTCGCGTGTGTTTCTAAAGCTAAATTGCTGCGAATTCTAGCCGGACCATAGGTTCTTACACACTGGGCTTAAATTTGGCTTGGGATGATGAATAATAAGTTGAATGGGTGCGCCATAGGGTGTTGTTGTTGATTAAACTGGCTGCACATTGCTAATAAATGGACCTTGACGTGCCGGCACTCAAATTTGATACTCTCAGCTATGTAAAGCAACTCACAAGCGCGGGCGTTGAGCCGCAAGTGGCGGAGATACATGCGATGACGATGGCGAATGCTTTTGGCATGTACATTGATAATGTGGTTACCACAGATTACTTAGATGCGACTCTAGATAAGCGCTTCGCTGAGTTCGATTTGAGAATGGAGCGACGGTTTGCGGAGCAAGATTCGAAGTTTGAAGCGCGCTTCAAGAGTACCGAGAGCGATTTAAGAGTACTGAAGTGGGGGCAAGCCGTTATGGTTGCCGCCGTTCTGCTGCCACAATTAGCGCGTCTGGTCAGTTAAGAGGGCTGTTTCCCACTTTGACGGTTCAGGAGGCGCTGCAAAGCGCACCAGACCAGATATAAACTCACCCCAAGTGTGTAGAACGCCAACAGCACAAACGGAATATTCGCCCAGAGCA
>OBNU01000041.1_pt1 | contig 20244 bp, 20 predicted proteins | sample 1494211 | NCBI WGS metagenome assembly OBNU01 (sample SAMEA3275559, study PRJEB22092) | marine metagenome | biome: ENVO:01000252 "freshwater lake biome"; feature: ENVO:00002042 "surface water"; material: ENVO:00000021 "freshwater lake" | collected 2014-06-21T10:00:00+00 | depth 2 m | reverse complement strand
CTTAGTCAAGCTGGAAAAACTTCCCAATATTCACCCGGCGGTCGCAATGGTCCTGATGGCTCTTTTGATGCCGCTGCTGCCAAGTGTTCTGAACGATCAAGGGGAACTGGGCACCAGCACGGTCCTTTTTCCGGAGCCGGGGCTTTTGGCCTGGTATTTCTGGGTTTTTCTTGCCGGGGCGATTGCCTTCCACCAAAAAGATAGCTGGCTGGGGTTTTTGAGAAATCGTGCGGTGCTGCTATCCACATTGTTCCTATTGGTTTTTACGCTCTTCTTCTTTTCTAAAGACACCGTTTGGGAGCTTGTGGGGGCGACTTACGGGGTTGCGGCCGCTTTGGGTAGCTTTGGAGTAATTGGGCTTTTCTTGAGGTTTGCAGATAGACCTAGCAAAATCATGCGGTTTCTCTCAGATGCAAGCTACTGGCTCTATCTTGTCCACCTGCCGCTTGTCTTTTTCTTCCTATTTAGCCTTGGAATAAATGGATTTGGTGCGATTGCAACCATCTTGCTAACCAGCGTGCTGACGATCGCGATGGGACTAGTCACCTACAAGGTTTTTGTCAGGCACACCTTCATCTCGACCCTGCTGAACGGAAAACGGCACCCGCTAAAAAGCTAATTGACCCTGGGGTTAGCCGTCATTTCAGATAGCGGAAGACGCTCCGCCTCCCAGGAATTGATTGGGTGATCGGAGGGGTAGCCGAGGCTCATGCCGCAAACCAGAGCATATTCCTCGGGAACCTCAAACTCTGCCTTGATGATGTCCGGATAGTTACCGAGATACCCTTGCGCGCACGTGCCCAGGCCCCTGGCTTCGGCCGATAGCATCGCCGCCTCCATAAAAAGACCTAGGTCAAGAGTTCCGAAGTGACCAAGACCGCGGTGAGCGAAAAAGAAGAGCGCCACCGGAGCACCAAAGAACTCATAGTTTCGCTGCATGAACCGAAACCTGGACTCCTTGTCCGCCCTGTCGATTCCGAGGGTGTCGTAGATACCAATGCCAACTCGCTGGCTGCGCTCAATTAGGCCTGGGGGGTAGGGGGTCTCGTGGGTGTAGTCAGGGTTCATCCCCATGCCGGGGACCTCCGCATTTTCTTGCAGCCTTGCAACCAGAGCAGCGCTTATGCGGTCTCTTTGATCGCCTGTGGCGATGGCAAACATGAAAGGCCTGGTGTTCGACCAGCTTGGGGCGCTCATGCCGTCTTCAAGAACGGCAGCGAGGTCTGCATCGGAGACTAAATCAGGTAGGAAGTCTCTGGTTGAACGTCTGGAGTGGGCGAGGGCGGAGAAGTCATCTTTGTTGAGCATCTGTGAATGCTAGCTGAGCGAGAACCTGCAAAGCACAAAGGCGTCAGCCCGGCGGAAACAATCTAGAAATCAATCAAAAGTAGACTTTGGCCATGGTCGAAGGCTCCTTTGTTTCAGTCGCGCTCATCTTGGCGCTCGCGGTAGCAGCCGGGGCTATTGCCAAGCTGCTTCGCCAGCCCGTAGTTGTCTCATTCATAATCGTCGGCATTCTTGCTGGTCCGACGGCTTTCAACCTGGTTGAGGGAGCGGAGGAAATCAGACTCTTCGCCAAATTCGGCATTGCGATATTGCTGTTTTTGGTTGGGCTAAAGCTTGATTTCCACATGATTCGCTCGACAGGCAAGGTGGCGCTTGTGGCGGGGCTTTCACAGGTCGCCTTCACGGCGGCCGTGGGCTTTGGAATTGCGATGCTATTTGGTTTTGAGGCCACCACCGCTTTCTACATCGCCGTGGCACTGACGTTTTCTTCGACGATCATCATCATCAAACTCATCGGCGACAAGCGAGAGCTCGATACCCTCTATGGCCGGATTGCCGTTGGAATCCTGATTGTTCAGGACATCCTGGTGGTGGCAGCAATGGTGGTAATTGTCACCATCGGAAACCCGGGCGAAGGCTCGGTCGTGACAGACCTGGTTGTGACCCTTGCCTCGAGCGCGGTGTTCTTGGGCGTTATCGCGTTTGCATCGAAGTTTGTGCTTGAGAAGGTTCTGGACTGGATCTCAAAGAGCCCGGAGCTCACTTTGCTGTTTGGGGTGGCGTGGGCAATCGTGCTGGCAGCAATCAGCATTCTCATTGGCTTGAGCATGGAAATCGGCGCCTTTGTTGCCGGAGTCTCGCTCGCCTCCACCGCATACCGAGAGAGCCTTGGCGCTCGCATGGTCTCACTTCGCGATGTGATGCTGCTGTTCTTCTTTATTGAATTGGGCGCATCGCTAACCTTCGCCGATGCGTTGGGTCAGTTGTGGCCAGCAATCGTGCTCTCGGTGTTTGTGCTGGTCGGCAAGCCGCTGATTGTCTTTGCCATCATGGGCTGGATGGGTTATCGATCGATCACCTCTTTCCGAACCGGAGTCGCTCTGGCTCAGATTTCCGAGTTCTCTCTGATTTTGATTGCCCTGGGATACTCGCTGGGCCAGGTGAACTCTGCGGTTCTGAGCCTCGTGACGCTTGTTGCGGTGTTCACTATCACCGTTTCGAGCTACCTAATCCTCTACACGGACAAACTGTTCCCGCTAATGCAGGGCTTTATGCACCTGTTTGAACGAGGTAAGGCGAGTGCTGTTGACGAAGAGAGCCAGTCATTGAGCTTCGATGCAATTGTCATCGGCTCTGGCAGGTTTGGCACCGAGGTGATATCGGGACTTATCTCCTCCGGCTCTTCTGTGCTGGCGGTAGATCTTGATCCTGATGCTCTGGCAAGAGCCAGGGAGCTCGGCGCGGAGACTCTGTTTGGAGATGTTGGCGACCCTGATTTTGCCAAGATGCTCCCGATCCACCAGACCGGCACCCTTATCTGCACAGCCCCCGACAGGTCGACAAACACCCTGCTGCTGGAGAGCCTCAAGTCTCTGGACTACGGGGGCGAGCTCTACCTAACGGCCCTAGACAACCAGACTGCCGAGATGTTTGCCAAAGAGGACCGGGTAACCACAATTAGGCCGCTGAAGATGGCGGCAAATCGAATCGTGAAACAGCTAAAGGGCGACTAGTTGGAGGACCTAGCCACTTTCGTCGCCTATTTGTTTATTGCCCTGGGCGTGATTTCACTTCTCAACATCGGGCTAGCGTTCCTGGCTCGAAGACAGAAAATCAGGCTTTGGGTGGGGCATGTTTCCAACACGATTGTTGGCCTAATCGCGATTTGGTGCATTTCCATAGCCTGGCCACTTGCCATGTTTCCTCTGGTCTCCCTCGCGGTCGCTTCAATTACCCTTACCTGGCCAAAATCAAGTAAATAGCCCCTAGACAAATCCAGTAACCTATCTCCATGGAGATTTCTGCGGAGTGCGAGCGCAAGGCCGGGCTTTGGGAGGTCAAGGTTCCTCAGCTTGGCGATCTGGTGTTTTCCTCGCGTCGTCTGGATAGTGCCACGGAGCAAATCAAAGACTTGGTTCATGAGAACCAGGGAATTGAGCGCTGCGACATAATCGTGAAAATTGAGACCAGCCTGCCCGGAATCGTCTGTGACCTTGAGGCTGCTCAGGAGAAGATGCTCGAGTCCAGGCGGCTGCAGGAGCAGGCCTCGAGAGAAATCAGGGACATTGTCGCAAGGCTCAGATCCCAGGGTTTAAGCATGCGAGACATTGGAGTTTTGCTACAAATCTCTCCGCAGCGGGTGGCGCAGCTAACCGAGAGCGTTTAGCCTCTTGGTTGTGTCTCAGAAGATAACCACCGAACAGCGCGGCCATCTATTTCTAATTGGCCTCAATCGCCCCGAAAAGATGAATGCAGCAGACGAGCAGCTGCTGCATGAGCTATCGCTTGCCTATGGTGAGCTCGACAGAAACAAGGAACTGAGAGTCGGCGTCGTTTTTGCACACGGCGAGCACTTCACGGCAGGACTAGATCTTTTTGACGTGGGACCAAAGATGCAAAAGGGAAAGCTTCAAATGGTTCCTCAGGGCGGACTAGACCCATGGGGCATCTCCACAAAGCAGGTGAGTAAGCCGGTAGTGATGGCAACTCGCGGCACCTGCTACACCCTCGGGGTTGAACTCGCCCTTGCGAGCGATGTTGTTATTGCGGCAAATGATTCCAAGTTTGGTCAGCTAGAGGTCTCAAGAGCAATCCTCCCCTTTGGTGGAGGAACCATAAGGCTGCCTCAGGTTGCAGGCCACGCCAGAGCAATGCGGTATTTGCTGACCGGAGATCGCTGGGGAGCCCAAGAGGCTCTCGAGATGAACATGATCAACGAGATTGTCGAGCCGGGACAGGAGCTGGAACGAGCAATCGAACTTGCTCAGAGAATTGCAGACCAGGCCCCCTTGGCCGTCCAGGCAACCTTGGAATCTGCGAGAGCGCCTGACAAAGAGGCAGAAAAGGCAAACCTCTTCCCCAGGCTCGCAAAACTCATGGGAACCAAGGACGTTGCACGCGGCATGAAGGCCTTTGTCACCAAGAAGCAGGCAAAGTTCAAGGGCGACTAGTTAGTCAAACCATCCAATTTTTGTTGCCTGCTTTGTAGGTTTCCTACATACAACGACGCGGCAAACCAAACGCTTTTGTCGCCCGTCACGAAATAAGAAGACACTGCTTTTTCTTTTCTCAAATGCGGAGTTGACTAGAGTCGGAGGTCAACCATGAATCTCGAAGAAGACATTCAATTAGACGTTGCCGAAGTAGGGGAGAAAATCCTCGGCCGGTGGGCAGAAATCAGACGCCACACCCGAAGCGTCATCGAAGAAAAAGAACTATTTACGCCAGAGGGCGCCTCGATGGAGAAGCATCGGGAGTGGGCGCTGAAGTCGCTAAGGACCCTGGTCAAAGAAAATGCGACGCAATACGGCTTTCCAGAGGAACTCGGCGGACAGCGCAACCCGGGCGGATCGCTCTCAAGCTTTGAGGAGCTGATCCTGGGGGATGCTTCGCTGCAGATAAAGTTCGGTGTCCAGTGGGGACTGTTTGGATCGGCAATTCTCAACCTGGGCACCGACTACCATCACAAAACCTTCCTGCCAGGGGTTACCAGACTGGACACACCGGGCTGTTTTGCAATGACGGAGACCGGTCACGGCTCTGACGTTGCGTCGATTGGCACCACCGCCACCTACGACCCAGCAACCCAGGAGTTCGTGGTCAACACCCCAGACCGCCATAGCTATAAGGACTACATCGGCAATGCCGCCCTGCACGGCGAGGCGGCGGTCGTCTTTGCCCAGCTCTATACCGAGGGAGAGAACGAGGGCGTGCACGCGTTCTATGTTCCGCTGCGTAAGCGCGGAAAGCTCCTACCTGGAGTCGGAGCCGAGGACGATGGTCTAAAGGGTGGGCTCAATGGAATCGACAACGGTCGTCTTTACTTCAACCAGGTTCGCATTCCCAGGGCCAACCTGCTCAATCGCTATGCAGATGTCGAGACTGGCGGCACCTACACCTCCAGCATCGAGAACAAGGGACGCCGTTTCTTCACTCAGCTAGGAGCATTGGTGCAGGGTCGAGTGTCTTTGACCGGTGCTGTGACAAATGCCCAGAAGCTCGCTTTAGACATTGCCGTTAGGTACTCCCTTGCCCGTAAGCAGTTCCATGGTAGCGATGGCGAGGAGACCACACTGCTCGATTACGGCAGGCACCAGCGCAGGCTGATCCCGCTGATTGCCCGCACCTACGCTCAGATCTTCACTCACCAGGAGATGTTGAACCAGTACCACGCCGTCTTCACCGGTGAGAATGACACCGACGAGTCAAGATCAGACCTAGAGACAGTCTCGGCAGCTGCCAAGGCTCTTAGCTCCTGGTATTCGTTAAATACCGTGCAGGAGTGTCGCGAGGCATGTGGCGGGCAGGGCTTTATGGCTGAGCACAGGCTCACCGGCCTCAGGGCCGACCTTGATGTTTATGTCACCTTCGAGGGTGACAACAACGTGATGTTGCAGCTGGTCGCGAAGCGCCTCCTGGGTGACTATGCCAAGGCCTTCAAGTCGCCAGACTTTGGAACACTTGCGCAATATGTCGCTGGCCAGTTTGGCGAAGCAACCATTAATCGCGGTGGCCTCAGGGGGCTAGCCCAGAACATTGTTGACTTCGGCTCAACCGCACGGTCGGTTGGCTACGTGAAAGACGAGGAGCACCAGCACCAGCTCCTCACCGATCGCGTTCACACCATGGTTGCCAACATCGCAAACAAGCTAAAGGCAGCAGGCAGTGACAAGGCAAAGCAGGCCGAGCTTTTCAACCGTCACCAGAACGACCTGATTAAGGCCGCAAAGGCTCATGCCGAGTTGATTATGTGGGAGGCCTTCACCTCAGCCCTTAAGACAATCAAGGACGCAGACTCGCTCAAGATCCTGACCTGGCTCAGGGATCTCTACGGGTTTACATTGCTGGAGGACAACCTCGATTGGTATTTGATAAACGGCCGCCTCTCTGCCGCAAGGGCCGAGGCGATCACCGAATACATCGACACCAGGCTGCTACCAAGACTCAAGCCCCACGCCGAAAGTCTGGTCGATGCCTTTGAGCTCTCGCCAGGGCTTGTTAGAACTACGCTTGCCCAGGACGAGGCCGCGAGGCAGGTTAGCCGCAAGAACCTAGTGAGGAACTAAATGCAGACCCAAGACGTCTTTTTCATTGACGGTGTTAGAACCCCATTTGGCAAGGCGGGTGAAAAGGGCGTCTACTGGAAGACCAGGGCCGACGACCTAGTGGTGAAGACCATGATTGGGCTGCTTGAACGCCACCCAGACTTGCCCAAAGAGGCCATCGACGACGTTGCTATTGCCGCCGCCACCCAATACGGCGACCAGGGCTTGCAGATTGGTAGATCCGCAAGCATTCTTGCCGGATTGCCACTTTCCGTTCCCGGCTACTCAATCGATCGCTGGTGCGCGGGAGCGATGACCTCCGTCACCACCACAGGCAGCGCAATCGGCATCGGCGCCTACGACATTGCCCTTGCCGGTGGTGTCGAGCACATGGGTCACCACCCAATGGGTGAGGGAGCAGACCCAAACCCAAGGTTCCTCGCCGAAAAGCTAGTTGACCCAAGTGCGATGAACATGGGCAACACCGCTGAGAAGATTCACGACCGTTTCCCTCACCTCACCAAGGAAAGAAGCGACGCATTTGCCGTTGCAAGCCAGCAAAAGGCTGCAAAAGCCTATGCAGATGGCAAGATTCAGAAAGACCTCATCCCCGTTTCGGCAGCCAGTGATGCGGGTTGGAACCTGGTAACCACAGACGAACTAATCAGGCCAGAGTCAAACCTTGAGGGCATGAAGGATCTGAAGACCCCCTTTAGGCCCCACGGCAAGGTCACCGCAGGAAATGCTTCACCACTCACCGATGGAGCAACCATGTCTCTCATCGCAGGTGAGGGAGCTGTCAAGAAATATGGCCTGAAGCCAAAGATGAAGATGGTCAGCTTTGCCTTTGCAGGCGTGGAGCCAGAGATCATGGGAATTGGACCAATTCCCGCAACCGAGAAGGCCCTTGCGAAGGCAGGTCTCAAGATGGACGACATCGGTCTCATCGAGATAAACGAGGCCTTTGCAATTCAGGTTCTTAGCTTCCTCGACCACTTCGGACTTGCCGACGACGACCCAAAGATCAACCCCTGGGGTGGAGCGATTGCCATGGGGCACCCGCTCGCATCGTCAGGTGTCAGGCTCATGAACCAGCTAGCGCGACACTTCGAGGACAATCCAAAGGTCCGCTACGGAATGACCACGATGTGTATTGGCCTGGGTATGGGCGGCACGGTCATCTGGGAAAACTCAAACTACAAAGGCTAATAATGGAAAAGTACGCGCCTCTTCTAGAGGCCGATGACGAGGTAGTAACGCACTCTTACGTCTCGGACGTCAAGATGCCATCGGGCAGGACAATTGCTCTGATCACCCTCGACAACGGCAAGGACCACACCAGGCCGAACACCTTAGGTCCCCACACCCTCCTGCAGTTTGCCGAGAAGCTAGATGAGCTTAAGGAGCGGGCAAAGAAGAAGGAGATTCACGGCGTTGCAGTAACAGGCAAGCCCTACTATCTCGCAGCAGGTGCCGACCTCTCGCACGTCCAGGACATCAAAGATCGCAAAATCGGAAGGCTCATTGCAGAGCTCGGGCACTACTCGCTAGAAAAGCTAGACGGGCTGGGAGTCCCAAGCTTCGTGTTCATTAACGGCCTTGCCTTAGGCGGTGGCCTCGAGATAGCGCTCAATGCAAACTACCGAACCATTAACGAGACCGCTCCTGCCGTCGCACTCCCAGAGGTCTTCATTGGCCTGATTCCAGGCTGGGGCGGTGCCTACCTGCTCCCAAACCTGATCGGTATTCGCAACTCCCTGAAGGTAATTCTGGAAAACCCACTTAAGCAAAATCGCATGCTCAAGCCCGAAGAGGTTTTGGAGCTGGGCATCGCGGACAAGATGTTTGGCTCTGCGAGATTCCTTGAGGAGTCCCTCGCCTGGGCTGATGAGGTAATCGGGGGCAAGAAGGTCAAGCGCACGCACGAGCCTGGGGCCGTCGAGAAGGCAACGATGTGGGGGCCGGCGGTTTCTATAGCCCGCTCCACCGTTGAGGAAAAACTTGGCAAGGTACCACTGTCGCCGTATCTAGCACTCGACCTAATTGCGGCTGCTAAGAGCGGCAGCAAAGAAGCAGCCTTCAAGCGTGAAGACGATGCAATCGAGGAGCTAATCGCATCGGATCAGTTCCGAGCTTCCATCTACGCATTCAACCTGGTGCAGAAGCATGCTAAGAAACCCAGCGGAGCTCCCGACAAGGCTTTAGCTCGCAAGGTGGGCAAGGTTGGAGTCCTAGGTGCAGGCCTGATGGCCTCGCAGTTCGCCCTGCTGTTTTTGCGCAGGCTAGAGGTGCCGGTAGTTATTACCGACGTCTCTCAGGAGCGCATCGATAAGGGCATCGAATACATCACCTCAGAGCTAGACAAGCTCGTAGAAAAAGGCAGGCTCAGCCTAGATAACCGCAATCGCTATGTCGATAACCTCTCTGGCTCCTTGGACTATGCAGCCTTCGCTGACTGCGACTGGGTAATCGAAGCAGTGTTTGAAGAGCTAAAGATCAAGCAAGAGGTATTCGCAAAGATCGAAGAGGTTGTCAGCGAGGAGTGCATCCTCGCCACCAACACCTCGTCGCTATCGGTTGACGCAATGGCGAAAACCCTGAAGCACCCAGAGCGTCTGGTGGGCTTCCACTTCTTCAACCCGGTGGCCGTGATGCCACTTGTGGAGGTTGTTAGGGCCAAGAAGAGCTCCGATGAGGCAGTTGCTACGGCCATGGAGGTTGCTAAAAACCTAAAGAAAACCGCTGTGATTACCTCCGACTCCGCTGGCTTTGTCGTGAACCGACTGCTCGGCTACCTGCTCGGTGAGGCGATGCGAGCCGTCGATGAGGGAGCCAGCTTTGAAGAGGTTGCCGCCGCAATTGCCCCATTGGGATTGCCAATGAACCCGTTTGATCTTCTTGAGCTGGTGGGCCTAAAAGTCGGCGCACACGTCCTCGACTCGATGCACGCGTTCAACCAGGAGCGCTTCTATGCGAGCGAGAACCTTCACAAGCTAGCAGAGCACGGCAAGCTGCTGGAGCGCGATGCCAAGGGCAAGATAAAGGGCTATGACAAAAAGGCAGTGGAGATTGTCGCTGGAGGAAAAAATGCCAGAACAGCTGCTGAGATCTTTGAGTCAGTCCAGGTAGGCCTCGCCAAAGAGGTAAAGCTAATGCTTGAAGAGAAGGTGGTTCAAACACCGCAGGACATCGACCTCTGCATGATCATGGGCGCTACATGGCCTTTCCACCTAGGTGGCATCACGCCATACCTAGACAGAAGCGGAGCAAGCGAAAAGGCCTTCAAGGGAACCTTCCATGACCCGATGATTATTGGGGTTCGGGACTAGTTATCCACAGCTAACTCAAACCCGTTTACAGGGGGCCTGGTTCTGACTAAAATACGTACGTAATCACGTACGTTAGGAATCTAATGGCCATCAACCTCACCGCATTTCGCCAAAATCTCTACAAGCACGTCAAAGAGGTTCTGGCTGACGAAACCGGAAGCATCACCATCGGCACCAAAGATGGCGATGTCGAACTTGTCAACAGCGCAGAACTGAGCTCCCTCAGGGAGTTTCACCATCTCTTCTCGTCTCCTGCAAATGCCCGGCGATTGCTTGACAGCATTGAGAGAACTCAGCGAGGCGAACGAATTGAGGTATCTCTTGAGGATTTGAAGAAGATTCTGGATTAGCAGTGAGGCTCGCTTTTGATCAGTCGGCCTGGGAGGACATCCAGTGGTGGGTCGGTCACGATCGGCAAACCGTCCATCGAATTTTTAAGCTCGTGGACGCGACGCTAAGAGACCCTAGATCTGGAATTGGTAAGCCTGAGCCGCTGCGGGGGCTGGGGGGAGAGGTCTGGTCACGAAGAATAACGCTTGAGCACAGGCTGGTTTACACAATCGAGGATGACTTCATAACCATTGAGTCCTGCAGACACCATTATTAGAGCGGCTGAGCACCAATCTGTTTGCAAATCTCCGCGGCTATCTCGATGCCAGCAATAACTTCATTGGCAGGGTGAACCTCAGACTCAACTCGGCCCTCTGAGACGTACTTTGCAAACCAGGTTGCCTGGTAGCTGAGGCCATCGTGGCCAAGAACCTCGGTTTCGTCGCTCCATACCTCTTCGGTGAAGTAGAGCTCCTTGTCCCTGAGCTTGATACCGGATGGCACAAAAAACGGCTCGTCGACCACAACTACAGCGTTCTCAAAGGAACAGCTTGCTGTTGTGGGCAAAGTTGCGATGCCGGATGCTGTCACCTGGGCCCTGGCACCAGAGGCGTATTCAAATAGAGAGTGGCTTTCGGCATCCAAACCGTTTTCGTGGAGAGTGCCCGTAGCCGTGATCTTCGAGGGGCTACCCAAGAACTGCTGCGACATAGCAATTGGGTAGATGCCCATGTCATAGATGATGCTTCCACCACCTTTTTGCCAAAGTCTTGCGATGTGGCGGTTGTCGGCTGAGAAGTTGGCAGTAAAAAGTTGCGGCTTACCGAGCTCGCCAGAGGCCAAAAGCTTTCGGATGATCGTGCTTTGAGGTAAATACCTTGTCCACATCGCCTCCATTGCAAGCAGGCCCTTTTCTTTAGCGAGAGCAAAGATCTCTTTTGCATGTTCGGGGAGCACGGTGATGGGTTTTTCAACCAGAACGTGCTTACCCGCATTTAGCGCGAGCATCGCGTGCTCGTAGTGCTCGACCTGCCAGCTGGCGATGTAGACGGCAGCTATCTCGCTGTCGGCTACGAGTGCCTCATAGCTGTCGTGAGTCTTTGGAATCTCAAACTTCTTTGCGAACTCCTCAGCTCTACCGGGGGTTCGAGACGCCACCGCATGAAACTTTTGAGCCGTGTGTTTTTGGCAGGCTGCCACAAACACCTCGGCGATACCACCGGGACCGATAATGCCCCATTTGAGGCTGGGAACACTAGTGGGGTCAATGACCTCCGGCTCTGGGATGTGCATCGTTTGAGTCTATTTAGCCAAAGCTCGGCGATGGCTAGAATCTAGAAATCTGCGAGTGTAGTTCAATGGCAGAACTCCAGCTTCCCAAGCTGGTGGCGCGGGTTCGATTCCCGTCACTCGCTCTAGTGCTGAGCGAGCCAAAGAATAAAGCCGTCTAGCCAACGCCTTGGTACTACGTAGAAGACCACCTTTAGAGCCCTGACGTCCCAGCTCGCTGGGTAGTGCGCCCTTGGCCTTGCGCTAGTTGCAGCCCTCAGCATTTTGTTGACGACCTTCTGGGGTCCAGGAGAGATTCGATACATTCCACCCAGCCACTTGTTAAAGCCTTTCATGACGGTGTCGTATTCGCTGACGGACCTGCCATCTTTCAGAAGCCCGAAGGCAACCGCACCAAACCCGGTCTTTGAAGTCCCAGGCTCGATGGTTGAAACGAAGATCCCCAGCTCCCGCACCTCTTGCCTGAGAGCGTTAGCTACCGCCTTCATCGAGTGCTTGGTTGCTGCATACCAACCAAGTCCCGCCAGGGAGACGTGAGCAACTACTGAGGTGGTGATTAGAATCCTGCCCGAGCGCTGCTTGCGCATTTGCGGCAGAGCCGCCCGGATGCACGCCTCAGCGCCAAAGACGTTCACAGCAAATATCTGCTGCACCTGCTCGCTGGTCATTTCCTCAACGGTGGAGAAGTTGCCAAATCCGGCGTTTGCGACCAAGAGGTCTAGCCGGCCCTCCTTTTTGATGAGGGCATCAATTGCTGACTTGGTTTTCTTGGCATCGGTGACATCTAAGGTGACCGGAACCGCACCAAACTCCTTTGTTAGAGCTACTGCCTTGGAATCCTTATCGGCGGCGTAAACGGTCCAGCCGAGCGCCCTGAGCTTCTTCGTAAGCTCTAGGCCAAACCCGGAGGCTCCTCCGGTTATGAAAGCGACGCTGGTCATAGTTGAATCATTTCACGCTTAGGCGGGGCCAACAATGGGAGCGCCTAGGTCCATCGAGAGCCGAATTGCTGCACCCGACACGAATTGACCCAGCTGGTCGGTCTGGTCTCCGATTCGATCAACCGATGCACCAACGCTGATAGCAGCGATAACCACATTGCTTGAGTCCCTAACGGGAGCAGCGGCATCAATGATGCCGCTTTGGAACTCATCACTAATCGCATAGCCGAGATCTCTAACCTCCTGCAGCATTGCCATGAACTGCTTGAGGCTTCGCGCTGGCCTCCTGGCCCGCTTCGTTTTTGGATTAATCGGCTCGGGAGGGTTGGGAAGGTCAATTGTGAGGATGGGAAGTGGATCATCTAGGGCATGCTCTTGCCACCAAAGCTCTATCTCGCTGTCTGTGAGGCCGGCAAGCATCGCTCGACCTGAGGCGGTGATGCCGGCGTTAGAGAGGATTCCGTCCCAACCGGAGCGGCGGACGGCATCGGCAGCGACCACGGTTTTGACCGTTAAGACTCGTCCGCCCCTGAGGACGCTTAGGTGAGCGGTCTCTTGGACCTGTGCCACAAGTTCTGCGAGCCGGGACTCTGCCTGGAGAGCAAGGTGGGCTTCGCGGGTTCTCATAGAGAGTGAGTAAAACCGGTGACCAAGTGCGTATCTCTTGGTTTTGGCGTCCCTGTCAACCAGTCCGGTGGCGGCGAGAGTGCTTAGAACCCGAGAAATCTGGCCCTTGTCCCTGCCGGTTATCTCGGCAACTCGATTTACTCCCAGGCCACCCTGTGTGAAGGACTCGGCAAGGGACAAAGCCTCGATCACCTCAAGGTCTCTTGTAAGTCCGGAGCTGTGAGTGCGCATTTATCTAACCTAACCCAATTAGTTGACATTTGCACAACTTAATTTAGTGAGACCCCTTGTGTCCGCCTAACCTAGGGCCAAACCAAAGGAGAGAAGCATGAAGCATTCTAAGAAATTCTCAATGTTGGCGATTGGCGCTGTTGCAGCGTTGGCGCTTTCAGGATGCGCCGCTTCGGACGAGTCCAGCTCAGGCGGAACTCTTTCGGAGTATGACCTATCAGGCGTATCCGTTGCTGTCGGATCAAAGGACTTCGACGAGCAGCTAATTCTTGGCGAGATGATGGTTGCAGCATTTGAGGCTGCAGGTGCAGAGGTAGACAACAAGGTAAACCTCGGTGGCACCAACGTCGCTCGCGCAGCACTCGAGTCGGGTGAGATCGACATCTACATGGAGTACAACGGCACCGGCTGGACCGTCCACCTAGGACAGTCCGACCCAAGCTTTGACCCAGAGGTCCTCACCTCAGGCGTTCGCGACATGGACCTTGCCGAGAACGGCATTGTCTGGGTTGGTCGCTCGCCATTCAACAACACCTACGGATTCGCATCGAGCCCAGAGGTGACAGAGGCTAACGGTGGAGCATTCGACCTCAAGTCGATGATGGAGTATGTCCGTGACAACTCTGACGCCGTGGTCTGCATGGAGTCTGAGTTCCCAAGCCGTCCTGACGGCCTGATTCTCACCGAGACCCACGCCGGAATCGATCTGCCGGACAACCAGCAGCTCATTCTCGACACCGGAATCATCTACACCGAGACCGCAAACAACAACTGCGACTTCGGTGAGGTGTTCACCACCGACGGCCGTATTCCAGCACTTGGACTGACTCTGGTGACTGACCCAGGCGTAAACATTTTGTACAACGTCTCGGGAACCATCCGCCAGGACAAGTACAACGAGGCGCCTGAGGCATTCGATGGCATCATCGAAGCCGTTCTGGCACCACTGGACAACATCAAGATGGCCGAGCTAAACGGCAAGGTGTCTGCAGAGGGTGAAGACCCAGCAGCTGTCGCACGCGACTTCCTAGTCGCTGAAGGTCTGATCGACTAAGTAGATCGGTGGATTTTCTACTCAGCCTTCTAGAGTTTGCTTTTGGTCGCCAAGAGCAAGTTCTAGAGGCGTTAGCCCAACATGTGGGCTATGTGGTTTCGGTGCTGGTGACGGCTGGCGTTTTCGCCATCGTCACCGGCATCGTGACCAGACGCAACCAGCTTGCTAGGGAGCTGGCCCTATCCATTGCGTCGGTCTTTCTGACCATCCCCTCCCTGGCACTATTTGTGATTTTTATACCGCTTGTTGGACTGGGTTTCGCACCTTCGTTCATCGCGCTGTTTCTCTATTCACTGCTACCAATCCTTCGAAACACCATTACCGGTCTCGACGGCATTGACCCAGGGGTGCTGGAGAGCGCGAAGGGCATGGGTCTAAGTCCGCTGCAGGTGCTGCTCAGGGTTGAGCTGCCACTGGCATGGCCCGTGATACTTGCAGGAATTCGAGTTTCCTCGATGCTTATCGTTGGTATCGCCGCCATCGCCACCTTGGTTGCCGGTGGTGGTCTGGGAGACTTCATTAAGAGCGGTCTTGCAAGGCTGCCGCTTCCAAACTCGCTAGAGGCAATCTGGCTGGGAACCATTTTGTGCCTTCTGCTGGCACTAGTTATTGACCTAATTCTTCAGGCCGCAAGATTGGCCACTATCTCGAAGGGAATTCGATGAGCGAACCGCTAATCCGATTGGAGAGCGTCAGCAAGAGCTATGGCTCGGGCGCTGAGCCTGCTGTAAAGAAGCTGACTCTGGAGGTCGAGAAGGGCGAGGTGCTGGTACTGGTCGGACCATCCGGCTGTGGCAAGAGCACGACCCTGAGGCTCATTAATCGCCTCATCGAGCCCACCTCGGGCAAGATCTTCCTGAATGGCGAGGACGTCACGGATGTTGACCCCTCTGAGCTCAGGAGAAAGATCGGCTACGTAATTCAGCAGGTGGGACTCTTCCCGCACCGCACCATCGCCGAGAACATCGCTACTGTTCCCAAGCTTTTGGGTTGGGACAAGGCGAAGATTGAAAGCCGCATCGACGAGATGTTAGAGCTTGTCTCCATGGACCCCGAGACCTATCGCGATCGCTACCCCAAGGAGCTCTCGGGAGGTCAGGCCCAGCGCGTTGGCGTTGCCAGGGCACTGGCTGCTGACCCAGACGTTCTGTTGATGGACGAGCCATTTGGAGCTATCGACCCCATCACCAGGGACCGCCTCCAGAACGAGTTCCTAAGGCTCCAACAGGAGCTGAAGAAAACCATCGTCTTTGTCACTCACGACATCGACGAGGCAATCAAGATGGGTAATCGCATTGCCATTCTCCGTGAGGGAAGCGAAATAGCGCAGCTAGATACCCCAGAGGCCATCCTCTCCCACCCCGCTGACGAATTTGTAGAGAGCTTCCTGGGATCAGGAGCGATTTTGAAGGGTCTGACCCTGAAGAAGGTTCGCGATATTGATCTGCATCAGGTTCCAACCCTCACCGCGCCGGTGGCCAGGGACCAAGCCCTGCAGGCCCTTCAGGACTCTCCAGATCAGGTGGCTGTGCTGCTAGACGATAAAGAGCAACCCACAAGGTGGATTGACGAAAAGGCCCTGAACCGCACCTCGCAACCGATTGAGAAAAGCGGCAGGCCAGTAACTGTTAACCTCCAGCCAGAGGACACCCTGCAGGATGCCCTAACTACCATGTTGCAATCTTCGGTTGGAATGGCCGTGGTCACTGACCGCAAGGGTAAGTACCTGGGCTGCTGCACCATCGAGTCTCTCGCGAAGCTGATTATGAGTGAGGGATAGAACTTGTCGACAGTCAGCCCCAACCTTTCAAGCCGCACACCACTAAGTGAGCGGCTAGACCTCATCGTTTCGCCCATCTTTGCGGTGATTCTTGGGCTCATTGGAACTGCGGTCTGGCTTTACTCCGACATTGACTCGATTACCGAGGACATTCTTGCCCCTGAGAAGCTGCAGCGGCAGCTCGGGGAAACCCTGGTGCTGGGCTTCTCCTCCTCAATTCTCGTGATTTTGGTGGCGATTCCCCTAGGGATTGTCGTCACCAGAAAGGGCTTCCCAAGGCTCAAGAACTTCCTAGTTGACACCCTTGGGTTAGCCCAGGCCCTTCCCGCCTACGGCCTGATTGTGATCTTCTTCTCATTCATGGGCGCCGGCATCACTACCGTGATCTTTGCCCTTGCGACATTCTCTCTTTTGCCAGTGCTGCGAAATACCATCGTGGGGCTGGAGCAGGTGGACAAGTCGGTCATTGATGCCGGTCGCGGGATGGGCTATACCTCAAGGCAGATCCTCATGAAGATTGAGCTGCCACTTTCTGTGGAGGTCATCATTGCCGGCATCCGCACAGCCATCGTCATCAACGTTGGCATGTCGGCGCTCGCCTTCTTGGTCGGCGGCGGTGGGCTCGGTGAGACCATCAACTCAGGCCTAAAGCTTGATCGCGGACCGGCAATCCTTATCGGTGCCGTGATGGTGGCGATCCTGGCCCTGGTGTTTGATTTCTTAAGCGCCCTGGCTCAGAAGTATCTAAAGCCAAAGGGGCTATAAAAAAAGCGGGCTAGGTTTCCCCAGCCCGCCTTTTTGTTTTGTTGCTATTCGATGTCTCGCCTGAGGCTCGTGGCAATTGCCAGGCCGGCAAACACCGCGCCATAGCCCAGCAGCACAACCGTTGCGGTTAGTGGTGGAAGGTAGGCGGCGGTGTCGATGCCAAACTCGGGAGCCTCGATGTCTAGTGACAGCATGGCCGTAATTAGGCCCTGTGGCAGGTACTTTCCGGTGTCAGGGGCTAGAGCCAACAGGATTGGATCAATCACGAACAGGTAGAGAAGTGCGGCAGTGATTGCGAGCATCTGGTTTCTAACCAAGGTTCCAAGCGCAACCCCAATGATTCCCAAGACAGCACCAGAAACAACGGCTGCCAGCATGGTGTTGATAAACACCTCGTTAGTTGGGTTAGCCGCATCTGGGTAGAACGAGAGCCCTACCCAACCACCGGCAAGACCGGCAGCTGTCGAGATCACCATGACGAGCATCCCGCCAATTGCGGCGATTGCGAGCTTGGTGGCGAGCACTGTGCCACGCTTTGGCGCTGTTAGGAAGGTTGCAACTGCTGTACCGTGCCGGAACTCACCCGACATCAGCATGATGCCGATGATGATCGCGAAGAAGTAGGCCGAGATGGCATTGGCGTAAACCGCATCAACAGCTGCCGTCTGATCAAGGCTGAGGCCAAATCCCGAGTCAGGGTTGTCAAGGATTACCGGTGTCACTGCGGTGCTCAGACCAGCAAGCAGGATTCCGGCAATCAGCAATCCCCAGTGTGCGCGAACGTAGATCAGCTTGCGCCATTCAGATTTCAGTAGTGCTCCCATTAGAGCTCACCTCCAGTCAGCGCCAAGAAGGCGTCTTCTAAACTTCCGTCTCCGACGACTTCCTTCATCGAGCCAGAAGCAATGAGCTTGCCCTTGTTGATAATCAGCACGTCGTCCACGGTGTTCTGCATCTCAGCGAGCTGGTGTGAAGAAACCAGGATTGTCCTGCCACCCTCTGCAAGCTTTCTCAATAACTTCCTCAGCCAGGCAATGCCCGCAGGGTCCAAGCCGTTGGCTGGCTCATCGAGGATGAGAATCTCTGGGTCTCCCAGGATCGCGCCCGCTAGCGCCAGTCGCTGCTTCATGCCCAGCGAGTAGTTCTTCATGCGCTTTCCAGCAGCGTCCTCGAGCTCGACCATCTCAAGAACTTCGTCAATCCTTGAGTCTGGGATTCCAGCCGCTGCGGCAACAACCCTGAGGTTTTGCTTCCCAGTAAGTGCGGGGTGGAAGCCTCGGCTATCAAGGACCGTCCCGACCTGGCTAAGAACGTTATCAAGGTCGCGATAGCGCTTGTCATAGATCAGGGCCGTTCCGCTGGTTGGGGCCGATAGCCCCACAAGACACCGAAGCGTCGTCGATTTTCCGGCGCCGTTGGGGCCCAGAAAGCCCGTGATGCGCCCTTTCGCTATGTTGGCCGTCAAGTTGTCCACGGCATTTTGCTTGCCATAGGTCTTGACTAGGCCAGAAATGGCAATTGCAGCCATCAGTTACCTTCTTTCTTTTTGGTTTTGCCGGCCGGAATGAAGATTCCGTCCTGCAACATCTCGTTATTGGAATTCATCAGCCTCGATGCCACGTGATCTGAGCTGATTGGTCCTCCCATGGATTTCTCAATTTCGCTCATCAAGAGCACTGACCCCAGGGCACTGACTGTCATGATCAGGGCCGTGGTTTGTTTGTCGCTGATGTCTCTAAGCCGCCCCGCCTGTTTCATTTGATCAAGCAGGACCTCTGACTCGCTGACAGCTGCGTCAAAGAGCCGCTGGGAATACTCGCCTCCGGCAAGCAGCACCTGCCTAAAGAAGTTCAGCGGCGTAGTCCCTTTTTCCATTAGGGCCCGCCAGTTCTGAACCTGCTTCGACTCGTCATTCAGCATCGCCGCCTTCTCACCTGCAACCCAAGCACCGAGGGTCTCCGAGATGGCCTCTTTTATTAGCGCCTCCTTGGTACCAAAGTGATGGATCAAGAGCGCAGGCGAGACCCCTGCTATTTTGGCAATGGACCTTAGAGAGGTGCCGGCAAAACCGTTCTCGGCGAACATCTCAACGGCAAGCTTGAGTAGCTGCTCCCTGGTCGTCTCGGCTGAACGCATGTTCAAATACTAAACAACCGTTCAGCAAATGTCAAGCACCCGATTCGTGACACAATGGAGCAATGACAAATCCCACCTCAGTAGCTACCCTGCACACCAATCACGGCGACATCAAGGTCAACCTCTTTGGCCTGCACGCCCCGCAAACAGTCGAGAACTTCGAGGGTCTCGCAATGGGCGCCATCGAATGGCGCGACCCACGAAGCGGCGAGATGAAGACCGGACCTCTCTACGAGAACGTGGTCTTCCACCGCATCATCCCAGACTTCATGATTCAGGGCGGTGACCCAACCGGCACCGGCATGGGTGGTCCGGGCTACCAGTTCAAGGACGAGATTCACCCCGAACTTAACTTCGCAGAGCCCTACAAGCTCGCCATGGCAAATGCCGGACCGGGCACCAACGGTAGCCAGTTCTTCATTACCGTTGCGCCAACCACCTGGCTGCAGGGTCGCCACACCATCTTTGGTGAGGTGGCAGATGATGCGAGCAAGAAGATCGTCGACAAGATTGCAGCGGTGGAGACCGCCGGTCAGGACCGCCCAGTTGAAGATGTAGTGCTTACCTCGGTCTCTATCGAAACTCTCTAAATTGGCAAGAAGGCTGGCTAGAGCCTCACAGGCGCCGATAACCTCGGCGCTTCTGATTGTGAATGTCCTGATTTGGCTTGGCCAGATCCCACCGCTTGGCTACATCTTCACCAATCAGTTCTTATCGACTCACTGGCTTCCCGCTGAAATCCAACCGGTAACGGCGTTTCGGTTGCCGCAAAAGGGCGTTTGGTGGAAGCGAACCGCACAAACCCTCAGCGGCTTGGTGCCGGCGCAGTCGCAGGGGACTGCGGACAGAAAGTTCGTTAAAAAGCGTCGCCTGGCAACTTTTTTCTGTCGTAACGCAGCCCGCCACAGAGCTCGAAAGTCAGAACGGGACTATTCCTGAACGTTGGTATACTTGCCAGGAGCGATCTCGGACGGTTGCTGGAAATAGGGGTTCTTGACGACTAGCGGCGCAACGCTTGGTTCAGTGACGACGACTTCGGATACGCCGGCGGTCCCAGCCGCTCCAGCGAGACCGTAGTGCGGGTTGGCGATGACCATGGAGCGTTGGACGTGCGGGCTGGGTGCGTAAGCGGGATTGGCCTGCAGTTGTGGCCAAGCTGCAAAGGGACTGGCTCCGTAGGGACGCGTGTATCGCTGGCCATAGTAAACCG
>OBNU01000040.1_pt1 | contig 20481 bp, 19 predicted proteins | sample 1494211 | NCBI WGS metagenome assembly OBNU01 (sample SAMEA3275559, study PRJEB22092) | marine metagenome | biome: ENVO:01000252 "freshwater lake biome"; feature: ENVO:00002042 "surface water"; material: ENVO:00000021 "freshwater lake" | collected 2014-06-21T10:00:00+00 | depth 2 m | reverse complement strand
TGCCTCGAGGGCCGAACCCTGGTCCTCTGCGATGACGGCATCTGCCAGTGGGCCAAGAGCCGCGGCAATCGCCGTTTCATAACCGGCATCAATCTTGATGCTTTCCGCTATGAGTCCTCCGATTCCGAGAACACCTGATTGTGTAACATCCTTGACTCCATCTGACTGGTCTAGCGTCAAGCTAAGGGTCGCAATCTTTGCTTCGAGGGAATCTCTTCTTCTCTCAAATTCATGCAGCCTGGTTTGGTGCTCCTCAAGCTTCCGACGAGCCTCGAGTTCAACTTGAGCCGACTGCTGATAACTATCCCTGAGATTGCCATCAGGAACTGATTCCTCAGGAGAGAGGCTGGCTAGTCGAGACTCCATTTTCTCAACTTCGCTATCAAGCCGCTGTCTATCCTGATCTAGGGCCTCTTTGTTGCTCTTCTCGCGCTCAAGCTGGTCTGTCAATTGATCTAGAGAGGTCTTCTTTGCTTCAAATTCGGCAAGAGCTCTGTCTGATGCTGACTTGAGCGCCGCGGACTCGGACTCGAACCTGTCGAGTTCATTGGATGCCTCGGTTCTCGAAGCTATTCGGAGATCCAGTTCTTTGTCCAGGCTGGCTATTTCACTGGCAAGTTCAGTAATGGCCTGAGAACAGTTCTCAAAATCAGCCTCTAGGGTCTCGGTTTCAATTGTGTCGTCTGTTACTTGTACTGCTCCAATAGAGAGTTTTTGGTGAGCGAGATTGATGGCAGCTCTAGTTCTGGTTTCCAAATTCTCGAGCTCGAAGAGTTTCTCTCTTGCTAAGTCATAATCGGTCGAGGAGAGAGCGCCCTCAATCTCAGCGATGGCCCTTTTGGTGTTACCCAACTGGTCCTGGAGCAGCGCTGCCTCGGACTTGCGCCTCGATCCATCTTGAGTAACGCCCTCGAGTCTTTGACGCAACTCCTCGATCTGAATGGCAAAAATCCTGGTCTTTATTTCGCGCGCCTCGGCTGCCAATCCCGTTGCCTGTTTAGCCACCTCAGCCTGACGGCCTAGCGGCCGAAGATTCCTTTTTACCTCAGATATAAGGTCAGAAAGTCTGGTCAGATTCGCCTGCATAGAATCCAGCTTGCGCTCTGTCTTTTCCTTGCGGCGGCGATACTTGAGAACCCCAGCAGCCTCCTCAATAAGCGCTCTTCGTTCCATGGGGTTAGCCCGAAGAATCGAGTCAAGCTGCCCCTGTCCAACGATGGAGTGCATCTCTCGACCCAACCCTGAGTCGCTGAGTAGCTCCTGAACATCTAGAAGCCTGCATCCTTCGCCATTTATGGCATATTCACTCGTACCGTTTCGATATAGGGTCCTGGCAATTGTGACCTCTGCGTATTCAATTGGAAGAGTGCCCGAAGAATTATCGATAGTTAGTTTCACTTCCGCTCGGCCAAGCGGCGATCTGCTTGCGGTTCCAGCAAAAATTACGTCTTCCATTTTGCCGCCACGAAGGCTTTTGGTTCCCTGTTCACCCATTACCCATGCAAGCGCATCCACGACGTTCGATTTCCCTGAACCGTTGGGGCCAACCACACACGTGATTCCCTTTTCAAAGTTCAAACTGGTAGGCCCGGCAAAGGACTTGAAGCCCTGAAGAGTGATTTGCTTGAGATGCACGCTACCTACCTAAATCCCTCTCGAGCCTACTGAATAATGGGCGGGATCCCGCTCGGCCCTGCCGCGAAGGGGGCCAATTGCGGCTGTGTAATTTAGCCCTTTCTCCTGAGAGGGTCTGGAATTGGCACCGCTTCAATCAGCCTCTTGGTGTACTCAACTTGAGGGTTGCGCAGAATCTGATTCACCTCGCCCTGCTCAACGATTTCACCCAGGCGCATGACGGCGATTCGATCGCTCAGCAGATCAACAACCGCTAGATCGTGCGAAATGAATAACGTTGCAAACTGCTGCTCCTTTTGAATCTCCTGCAATAGCTCTAGGACTCTTGCCTGAACAGAGACATCTAGGGCGCTAGTTGGTTCATCAGCAACCAGCAGCTTGGGGCTAAGTGCAAGAGCCCTAGCAATACCAACGCGCTGCCTCTGACCACCGGAGAGCTCATGCGGATAGCGGTTGCGATAGCTTCTCGGAAGCTCAACCAAGTCCAAGAGCTCGCTGACACGGTTTGTGCGGGTAGGTGAATCCCAGCCTGCAAGCAGAAGTGGCTCAGCAATTGATTGCCCGATTGGCCATCGCGGGTTCAGAGAACTGCCTGGATCCTGGAACACGATTCCGATGTTTCTGCGGACATCGATCAGCTGCTGCCTGGAAACCCCAACCATTGCCTGACCATCAACAGATAGCTCGCCACTCTTTATTGGCAGCAGCCCAACAACCGCCCTGCCGATAGTCGTCTTACCTGAGCCCGACTCCCCCACCAGACCAAGGACTTCACCCGGGTAGATATCTAGGTCGGCATCCTTGACAGCCAAGAAAGCAGGAACCTTGCCGCGCTTGGGGTATTCGATGTTGAGACCCCGCATGCGAAGCACTGGTTGTTCTGTCGCCTTGCGCTCAATAACAGGTTTGGTCTCTGCAGCTCCCAACTTTGGAACTGCGGCTAGTAGGTCCTTGGTGTATTGGTGCTTAGGGGTCTTGAAGACATCGAAGGTGGTGCCGGTCTCGACAACCACTCCGTCCTTCATCACAATCATGAAATCGCTCAGCTCAGCAACAACGCCCATGTCGTGGGTGATGAGAATCACAGCGGAGTTCAGGCGCTTGTTGAGATCGCGCATCAAATTCAAAATCTCCGCCTGAACCGTCACATCGAGCGCAGTGGTGGGCTCATCAGCAATCAGTAGCTGGGGATCACAAGAGATGCTCTGCGCGATCATCGCACGCTGGCGCTGACCTCCAGAGAGCTCGTGGGGATAGGAGTTGAATGCCTTCTCGGGATCTGGAAGCTCCACCATCTTCAGAAGCTCCAAAGCCCTCAGCTTGCCCTGAGCCTTGGTCATTGACTTGAAGTGGACCTGAAGGGCCTCAACTATCTGAAAACCGACGGTGTAGACGGGGTTCAGCGCAGTCATCGGCTCCTGGAAGATAACCGCTATCTCCTTGCCTCTGATTTCACGAAGCCGCTTCTTGTCTGCGCCAATGAGTTCTTCGCTCTGAAGCTTCACAGAACCCGATGCACGGCCATTCACTGGCAACAGCCCCAGCAGGCTCATCGCGGATGTCGACTTACCTGAGCCGGACTCACCCACTATTGCAAGCACATCCCCCGGCTTCACGCTGAAGTTCACACCACTTGCGGCCATTACCCACTCACCATCGACCCAGAAGTCGACGGATAGCTCACTGGCTTCAATGATTGGCTTCGAGTTATCCAACGCTCAAAACCTCCTCAAGACATGCCAGACTCTTGGCGTGCAGGTATTCAGATCTAGATCCGGCAGGGCCATAGCCCTCGCAAGCAGTGTCATCATGGCCCTTGCCTGGGTGGTAATTCTTGTCGGCGAGGGACTCGCTGTCGCACTTATCTCGCTGCCCGGTGTTGCACTGATAGTGACTATCGCGTTGCTGCTCTTTTGGTTTCCCCGGGTTGAGGTCGGAGAAGACGGAGTCAAGGTCGTAAACGTCTTGAGAGAGCACCAGATTGGCTGGGGTGCCATAAAGCTCATTGACACTCGCTGGGCACTGGCCATAACCACCGAAAGTGGCAAGATAACCGCTTGGGGAGCTCCAGCTCCCGGCCGTCACAGCAGCATCTTCGCTTCCCGCGACCAGGGACAGCACCTCCCCGAAAGCACCTACATCGCCGGCACAGTCCGCCCAGGCGACCTTGTCACCAGCGACTCCGGAGCAGCTGCAGCCCATATAAGACGCCTCTGGGAACAGCGCAGGGATCAAAGCGGTGAGGTTCTGAGTAAATGGAACATCGGCAAGATTGCCGCAATAGTAGTTCTGGTATTTGCTACCGCGCTGAGTCTCTAGCATTAGTTCCCCCTGCGCTTTGCAATGAGCTGCTTTAGCTCGGCGAAAGCTCCACCCGACTTAGGCAGTCTTCTCTGCCTAGGGTCAAACGCATCGCGCAGACCATCGCCAATGAAGTTGATGCAAAGCGCGATAATCACGATAAACAGACCCGGATACCAGAACAGCCAAGGCCTAGTCCTAAAGGCCTCGTTATATTCGCTGATGATCTGACCCAAAGAAATATCAGGCGCAACAATGCCGAACCCGAGGAAGCTCAGCGAGGTCTCGATAAGAATGGCCGCCGCCATCAAAAGCGTCGCATTGACCACAATCACACCAATGGTGTTCGGCAGGATGTGCTTGAAGATAATGCGCGAGTTTTTAGCTCCCGCAACCCTCGCGGCATCAACAAACTCGCGCTCCCTAAGAGCTAAGAATTCAGCGCGAACGAGTCTGGCAAGCCCTGTCCAGGCGAGCGCTCCAAGCAATAGCGCGAGGCTCACAGCATCGCCACCAAAGCTGCGGCTTAGCACGGCACCAACAACCAAGATCGGAAGAATGATCACGACGTCGGTGGCGCGCATCAGGAGAGTGTCAAGCCAGCCGCGGAAGTAGCCGGCGAGAGCGCCAACAATGGTTCCGATTACGGTCGAGAGCAGCCCAACGATGAACACCACAATCAGCGACTGCTGGATCCCGCGCATTACTCGGGCGAAAATGTCCTTACCCAGAGTGTCCTGACCAAAAGGGTGCTGGCCTGGGTCGAACGGCCAAACGGTTAGCGTTGGCGTGCCGCCCGGGTTATAGATGTCGTAGTTCTCATACCAGTTCAGCTGCCACCAGCCAGGAATCCTGAAGCCATCAACGGCGAGCTTTCCAGTGTTGGGGTCAGTAACCAGGTTGCCAGAACCGCCGACTACGGTGCCCACGGAGGTAAAGGCAAGGAGCGTGATCGCACCGAGAACAATCATTGAGATGACGGCCGCTTTATGACGGAAGAACCTGCGCCGAACTATCGTTCCAAGCGATAGTCCCTCGGTCTCCCGCTGCTCAATGGTTATCTCCCGATTGAGCTGAGTCTCATCTACCGGTCTCTTCTTTGCCATTAGCTGATCCTGATCCTCGGGTCGAGGGCGGAGTAGAGAAGGTCGGCAATCACATTGCCGATAACCGCCATCAGGCCAACAATCATCACGTAGCCCATGACAAGGTTCACGTCCACCGCGTTCAAACCTCTAATAAACAGCGCGCCCATACCCGCCCAGGCAAAGACCTGCTCGGTGATAACAGCACCACCGATCAAAGCTGTGATGTCGACCGGAACGATGGTTGCAATTGGAAGTAGCGCATTGCGCATGGCGTGACGAACAACAACGGTTCGCTCATTTAGACCTTTAGCCCGAGCAGTTCTCACATAGTCCTGATTCATGACCTCAAGCAGCGAGGCTCTCGAGTAGCGGGTGTAACCGGCAACCGAGATGATCAATAGCGCTGCGGTGGGAAGGATGAGGTGAGCATAGGAGTCAATCAGGCTTAGCCACATGTTCTCCTGACGCTTGATAGCAGGCGTCACAGCTCCGATTGTTGAGACGTAGCCGTTGTTGAGCGGAATCAGGCTCAGGTACTCCGACCAGTACTGCAGGGCTTCGTCAATTGCCATTATGAGACCGGCAAAGGCTCCCGTGATTCCTGCAGCTCGCGAAATCTCCTTGCGACCATCGCCACCAAAGACAATGCCCAGCAGCACACCAATCGCGGCCATAATCGCAACGATCAACAAAATGCCGAGTGGGCCCTGGATGTAGAAGAAGAGGTACTGCCCCGGTAGCCACATCAAAGCTGCCACAAGCGCCATCCCTAAGACAATGACTAGTCCCCTGCGCTGGTTGAAGCCAATGGAAAGCACGAGCACCACGCTCGCAACCAGCAGGGTCATCAGGATGATGCCGGGAACACCGAGGGCAGGATATTTCAGCCACTGAGTCAGGTTCAAGAAAATCATTACGACCACCGACAGCACAGCGCCACCGATGAAGCTTTGGACCCTGGTTCTGAGACCGCCGCCCACTATGCCGCTAACCGCGACTGCCAGCACCAGGGCAATCACGGTCATTGCCCCGGGTGGTATGTAGGGCTCTTCTAAGAACCTATTGAACTGGATAGCACCAAACTCCTTGAGCAAAACGGCAACCCAGAAGATCGGCAGAGAGTAAAAGACAAATGCAAAAAAAGTGACGGTGTAGTCATAGCCTGAGTACTGCCTAAGGGCGGTAGTCATTCCGATGGCAACACCGATGATGATGGAAAGAATTGTCGCCAGCGTGATCAGCTGGACTGTCGAGGCGATAGCGCCAGAAAGAGCCTCAGTGACCGGGATTTCGCTTCTGGAGACCGATATGCCCAAATCGCATTGCCCAATAAGGCAGCCGGCCGCACCGCCAAGCCAGTAGAAGTAGCGAATAAACGGTGGAACATCGAGCTGAAGAATCTCGGTCAGGTACTGAATCTTGAATTGAATGTCGGGATCCCGCGAGCCTCTGAGCTCAAGCAGCGGATCTCCTGAAATAGCCGTCAGCTGATAAACAATGAATGAGGCAACAAGCAACACCATCAAGGTGGCTGCAGCCCTGCGCACAATGAAACTCAGCATCTTTGCCCTTTATCTAAAGCAGAGTACGGGGGCCACCACCGGATTGGTGATGACCCCCGGACTGCTAGCTATCTAGATTAACCCGCGGTTGGTCTCCAATCCCAGAAGTTCCAGTAGTAGTAAGGAACGAGACCGTTCTCTTCCACTCCTGTTACTGAGTTGTCCCACCAGGTTAGACCTGGGAAGTTGAAGATAGTGATGTTGTACGCATCTTGGGCGAGCTTCTCCTCGATTGCAAGACGAATACGTATCTGGTCTTCTCTCTTCACTGCGACATTTAGCTCCTCAAGAAGAGCGTCAACCTCTGGGTTGTCGTAACCGGTCCAGTTAGATGGTCCACCTAGGGTTAGGTACTGGTCGTCACCGGACACTGCCAGTGAGGTTGCAGCCCAAGCAAAGATGGTTGCATCGTGAAGGTTTACCTCAGGGTAAACCCTGCTGGTGAACTCCCAGTTTGGCTCGTCGTCCTGGATGACGTTGAAGCCAACCGAGTCAGCCGAGGTCTTGATGAGCTCGAACTCGTTGGTACGACGAACGTTTCCAGTTGGGAACCAGAACTTGACATCGATCGGAGTGGAAACGCCTGCCTCAGCAAGCAGCTCCTGTGCCATGGCACGGTTCTCGTCATCGGTGCCTAGGTACATTGAGTAGTAGCTCTCAGCTGTGTCGTAGCCCTCAGAACCTCGGACGAAGAGTACCGAGGTACGGCGCTCTGCGGTTGGGTTCAGTGGCTTGATGATCTTCTCAATGATCTCGTTACGTGGGATCGACAGCAAGAATGCCTGACGAACCTTCAGAGCAGTCTCCTCGTCGCCACCATAGCTGGCTGGGTCGAATGGACCGCCGTTGTTCACGGTTAGGTCAATGTGCTCGTAAGCCGCCTCTTCGGAGGACTCGTAGCTCGCGTTGGCTAGGCCCTGAACAAGCTGCAGCACGTCAGCGGTTGGCTGACCAGATGCGATCTGGACCTCTCCGTTGTCAACAGCCTGGATAGCAGCAGTTGGGTCTGCGATCTGGCGGATGGTGACACGCTCGTACTTTGGCTTTGGACCCCAGTTGTAGAGCGGGTTCACAACGTGAGTTGAGTACTGCTCCTCTACTAGCTCCTCAAGAATGTATGGTCCTGATGAGAGGTAGACAAGTGGGTTGTCCGGGGTGTTTGCAAACTGGTAACCGTTGTTCCAGACATCTGCGACAGCAGCCATGAACTCGTCGTCACCACCGTTTACAGCATCGATCAGCGCCTGCTTAGCGGCAGCTGGGTCGGTGATGTCTGAGTGGGCCATCATTACAGTTCCGTGGGCTGAAACGCCAACGCCAAACTCCAGCTCCCAGTCGACGTACTGGACGTCGTACTCGAAGGTAAGGGAGTTGCCATCAACGGTTGGAAGCTTTGAGGCAAGGGTCGGGGATGGTGCTGCGTGCTCAAAAACGAAGCTTCCATCCTCATTCTGGAAGTAACCAAAGTTGGCTACCCAGAACAAGAGCATGTCGGCACCATCAATCGGGGTGCCATCTGACCAAACAACACCGTCATTGATGGTGTACTTCACGGTCAGTGGGTCTTCAGACACGAGCTCGTAAGTACCGAAGTCGGTGTTCTTAACCAGGGCTGGGTCATTGTTGTAATAACTGAAGTCGGCACTGGTTAGGTAGATGGTTAGCGTGTTGGCAACGTTGGCACCAGCTGCTGTGTCATCGTTGAAGTTATCGACGATGTCGTTCCAACCTACGGTGATTTGTGGAGCAAGGTCCTCGTACCACTCAACGGTGGTCTCAGGGTCGCTCGTTGCGCTCTGAGTTGGGGTTAGCTCCTCCGGTGCTGCACATCCTGAGATGGTCAGCGCGAAAGCAGCCGCACCCGCAACAAGAGCGGATCCGCGGAATTTCTTCATGTTTCTCCTTGACTATTGGAGTCACACGCGGAGTTACCCCCGCGTAGACGGGTTTAACTTTAGATTGAACTTTAGGTAAATAGAAATCCACGGGTTTCTTTTTTGTAACACTTTGTTTCATTTTGTTTGGTTTGGGAGTGAATCCAGGCATCTTGCCGAGCACAAACGGACCTAAGATTTGGCTGTGCGAAGCGATTTGGCCGCCCTTGCGGCCGTGGTGATGTGGGCATCGCTTGCCACACTCGCAGCCACCCTCAGCCACATTCCGCCGCTTTTACTAACCGGCCTAGGGCTGCTCATAGGTTCGGCTATCTCTCTTCCGCTCTCGGGCTTCAAAATCAAGAGGATATGGCCAAGCCCCAGGGTGTTGCTGCTTGGCGTTTACGGGCTCTTTGGTTATCACGCGGCTCTTTTTGCTGGGCTCCAGAATGCGCCTGAGGTGCAGGCCAACCTGATCAACTACCTCTGGCCGCTGCTGATTGTCCTGCTTGCGCCACTAATTATCAAAGGCACCGCCCTGAGACCTAGGCACGTCTTCGCTGCGATAACGGGTTTCGTTGGTGCTGCGCTGGCGATCCTCTCGGGTGCGCAGCTAACTGGAGAGTTTGAGGTCGGTTACCTATTTGCGCTGCTTGCAGCCCTTATTTGGTCCACTTATTCGCTGGGGGTGAGAGCGATAGGCAAATTCGACACCTCCTCGGTCGGTGCATTCGGACTTGTCGCCGGACTTCTGGCTCTCGGAGCTCACCTGATTTTTGAGGAGTCCACAGTGATTGCCTCTAGCGACCTTTTGCCGCTTTTGCTTTTGGGGCTTGGGGCGCTCGGTGCATCTTTTTACTTTTGGGCCTATGCGCTTCAGAACGGGGACGCCCAGCGCATCGGCCTCATCGCTTTTCTGACGCCGCTTCTTTCCACAGCAATGCTCGTACTTGCAACCGGCAGTCCGCTCTCTCCCCTTTTACTGTTGTCTGCAAGTTTGATTTTCGTTGCCGCGTGGTTTGGTGGCAGGGGCAATAATTAGCCAGATGAGTGAAGACAGGTTTAGAAAGCGGGGGCTCGCTGCTCCCGTCTACCTTCCTTCGCTTCTGATTACAGCCGCCGAGGGTGCTCTGCTGCCTATTTTGCCTGTGACTGCGGTTGGCTACGGGTACTCTCTAGCAGAGGCCGCAGTCGTAACAACGGTGCTAATGGTCGGCACCATGGTCTTTGAAATACCGGCTTCCTGGATAACTACCAAGCTTGGCGAGCGCCGATCAATGCTCCTGGGCACAGCTCTCGGCGCGCTCAGTACTCTGCTTGCATTCCTTCACCTTGGCTATCTGAGCCTGATCGTCGCAGCCCTTGGGTTTGGTGCTGCGCACTCGCTGTTCGGTCTTGCCAGGCACTCACTACTCGCGGAGTTAGTACCTCCGGAGCACAGGCCTAAGTCGATGTCACTGCTGGGGGGCATGTTCCGAGGCGGCATGGCAATCGGACCGGTGATTGGCTCCGCCTTCATTGCTCTCTACGGCGTCGAGTTCGGCTATCTGGCAGCAGGAGTGATGTGCCTTGCGGCAGGTGCCGCGGTCTTCTCAGTGCCGACAACAAAACTCAGCACCTCTCCCTCTGGCCAGGCCGGAAACATCTGGGCCGTCGCAAAGCGTGAGGCACCTAAGCTCGCAACACTTGGAGTGGCCTCTGCAATCATCAGCGCCGGCAGAACCATAAGACTCATCGGACTGCCACTACTCGCCATTCAGCTCCAGATAGACCCGGCAGAGACCTCGTTTATCTTCGGAATCACTGGTTTTATCGACTTCTCGCTGTTCTATCTCTCTGGCATCATCATGGCCCGCTACGGGAAGTTTTGGTCCTCGGTGCCAACACTTTTGGCCCTTGGCACCACCTACCTCTTCTCGTTCATGGTCACAGACGTCGCCACGTTCTGGATCATGGCCTCGGTGACGGCATTGGCAAATGCCGTTTCCGCAGGTATCAACATGATCCTTGGGGCAGATCTTTCGCCACCGGGTGCAAGGAGCGAATTCCTGGCATCCTTCAGAATGCTCACCTCGGGCGGAGTGGCCATTGCACCTGCAATGATTTCGGTGCTAACGGCAAGCATTGGCTTAGCCGGAGCTCTTGCAACTACAGGCCTGTTGAACTTCGTCGGGGCATTCCTGTTTTGGCGCTACCTACCCATTTACGCACCCGACAAGAAAGAAAAATAACTAGGGCACCAAGTAGCTTTTTGCTCTTGAGTTCTTGCAAATCAAGTAGCTATCGAGCCCAAAGAGCACCTCTCTATAGCGAGCACACAAACGCAACTGACTCACCTCGTCAACGACAGCTATTTCTGCAACCACAATCTCAAGACTTTGTGCGGAGGTGGCCCTTCCTAAAAAGTCCTGCAGCTGGAGCTTTAGAGAGCTTGAGTCTGGAATTCCTGCAACAACTGAACGATCGTGTGAGTAGAGAACCGCAAAGTCGGCCACGCCTTGGATGCGGTGGCCGGCGATAATCCCCGCTCCAACTGCAACAGCTCCGAACGCCGCCAAAAGAATTAGCGCGAGGTAGCCGGCAATGAGCGGAGCCACCGAGCCGCGATCGCTCACCCCGGTTCCAAACCTGCAACCTGAATTGCCACAGCATTACCCACCACAATCTCTAGCGCAGCAAGACCACCTGCCTCGCAGGGTTGGCAGCTGAACCTGTGCTCGGCACTTTTTTGCCAGGAAGCAGAGAGTTTCTGAACTTTGGTCGCCACCAGAGCGGGGATTTCGAAGGGATTCTCGGCGTCCAATACCGCAGCCCTGAGCCCGTGCCGGGCAATGGATTCCGCCGCCATTGAGTCCGAAAGCTCACCAAATAGTGCCACCACAGGCGCTATTGGAAGCAGCAGCACTGCCAGCAAAGCGACTGTCTCGATTGGCGATGAGCCCGCATCATCCCCTCTCACTCGAGAGACTCCCTCGCCCCTAAAACCACTATCTCCTCCGAGATTCCAGCGAGAAAACCGAAGCCGGGCAGTGCCGCTGAAGCCCTGAGCCCCACAAAGCTTCCGTCCGAACTTCCATCCACATTGAATTGTGCGAGGTGGGGCAAATTGGTATCCAAGAGCCTTAGCAGATACGGCTGTTGGTTGGGAGCCTCGCTCAGCCCCGCCCGAGAAGCTGCATCGATTACCGCGTTTCTAAGTTGCAGCGTGTTGTGGGCGCTGAGAATCAAGGCCAGGACGCTAAGTGTTATCAAAGTTGCAAGAGTAATGTTGACAACGGCTGCAACGACCGCGCTACCCCTATCGTTCAAAATGACACCACTCGGTCCATGGCCTCATCGAACACCCCCTGCAACGCCGGGGCGGCAAAAGCCCAAATGACCACCACCAAACCTGCGGTCATTAGCGTTATAAGCACCCAACCAGGCACATCGCCCCTGTCACTAAATAGTTTTGCTTTCACTTCGTCTCCTCCTAGATTCCTGAGCCCAAAAGGCTCAACGATGGATAAATGGCAAACAAAACTGTCACCGGCAGTATCAGAAACACGGTGGGGATCAGCATCTTGGTCTCGCTCGAGCCGGCCCTTGAGAGAATGCTTGCCGAGAACTCCGATCTCGCGGTTTCGACCAAACTGTCGAGCGCATCGGCGAGAGGAGTTCCACGATCAATGGCGAGCTTTAGCTTCTGCACAAGCTCAATAAGCAAACGGTCAGGCTGCTCCAACACCCAAGCCTCAAGGAGCTCGCCTAGGTCTGCGCCAAGTTCTAGGTCTTGGGTTATTTGCGTGAGCCGCGTGCCAAGTGGTGGGGCTGTGCGAGGAGCAAGCCATGCAATCGCAACAGCCACAGGCACGCTATTGCGGCTCAGTAGCGCCAGTAGCCGGACGAAATCGATGAGCTGGAAGTCGACAGTCTTACTCGCCTTGGTGGGGCGAGAAAACAGCCGCGAAAAACTAAATGCGGATTTCGGCCTCACCGGAAGGTGCTGAGAGAGCAATCTGTTAGCCAACATAGAAGACTCTCTCAGGCAGCTTCAGTCGTCCCAGTAGGTTCGTCAAGAAATAAGCAAAAAGACTCAAGATCAGCCCCAGAACTAGGACCAGCGATCCCTCTGGGCTTGAGAAGGCGGCCCGGTTTTGCTCGAGGTTTAGAAGCAGCAGGCAAATTATCCAAGGCGCAAGAAGCGCAATCTTTGAACTGCCGAGCACCCAGCCTTGCTTGGCGCGAACCTGAGAGATAACCGCCTGCTCCTGCCTCAGATCCCTGGCGGCCTGATCCCAATTTGCAGCCTCTCCCCTGCCACCAACCTCCTCTACAAGGGCCATGACTATGGCTAGAGAGTCCCCACTTCGACTGCCCACCCGCCGCTGAAAACTTGCCAGAGCCGCCTGGGTGTCAACTCCGCGTTCGAGCTCAGACGCTAAAAGCGCAAACTGCTCACGAAAAACCTCGGGACCGTCGCTGGCCAGATACTCGATCTGCTCCAGCATCGAAAGCCCCGCCTGCGAACCACTTCGCAGCGCATCGAAGACTGCGGGCCAAAGAAAGTCCATGCGCTTTTGTCTAGAGGCCGAAACTGCTCTTAGGACCTCAAGCCAGACCACAACGGTGAGTGCGCTGAAGCAGAGGGCGAGACCAGCAATTTGAGTTGTAAAGAATGTCAGAAGCCCGGCGAGCAAGGATGTTCCGCTGACCAGCACCAGAACCTCGCTTCTGCGCTCTCCAAACCCCGCGGACTCGAGAAGGTTTCTAAGGGTGGTCATTGCCAAGCTCCAGGATTTCGCTTACGACCCGCTTGCCATCCGGCAGCTGCCTGCACTGAACGACAAGGTCAAGGCTCGCTAGAACCGTTGGCCGAAGAAAGCTCTCGGTGATGTTCTCTCCCGCTAAGAGGGGCAGCGTGAGCAGCTTTTCGATGGCTGCAGACCCGCTGTTTGCATGGATTGTGCAGGCACCCGGTATTCCGGAGTTGAGCGCAACAATCAGATCAAGAGCCTCTGCTCCCCTAACCTCGCCAATAACTAGTCGGTCAGGACGCATTCTCAATGCCTGGCGGACCAGCTCTCGCAGGCCAATCTCTCTATCGCCCTCGGGACTAGCTGGCCTTGTACGCATCGCGACCCAGTCGGGATGCTCTAAAGAAAGTTCGAATGTGTCCTCGCAGCTGACGATTCGAGTCTGATCAGAAAGCTCGCTCAGCAGCGCACGAAGGAGGGTCGTTTTTCCTGAGTGAGTAGCACCAGAAACCAAGATGCTCCTTGAGGAGGTAATCGCCGACCTCAGCTGTGCAGCCTGTCTCCTCTCAAGACTCCCTCCCGAGACCAATTGATCTAAGGAAAGCGTCCTTCTTGCAAACTTTCGAATGTTTACTGACCAGTGTTCGCGGGTTATCTCAGGAATCACCACGTGAAGCCTCGAGCCATCGGGAAGGTCGGCGTCCACAAAAGGCGTGAGCCTGTCCAGTCTTCTCCCTGAATGCCGCAGCATCCTAAGCACCAAGAGCCTCAATTGCCGTGCCGATAAGTCGGCCTCCACCACCTGGTGCCCGGAGGCGTTGGCAAAGTGGAGCTCGCCGGGTCTATTTATCCAGAGCTCCTCGATAGAGGGATCATCGAGAAATGGTTGAAGCACTCCAAAACCAGTGAGTTCGAGATTGGCGCTGGCAATCAGCCGCTCCTCATCGATTGACTCAGCGTGGCCCTCGGCCAGCTCGTCAACGGCCCTTGCCGCAGCAATAGCTGGCTCAAAGCCCCTAGCGCGAACAAGCTCTCTGGAGCGATCTAGTACCTGGGATAAATCCATGGCTGAACAATGGCATCGCCATCAAAAAAGTGTCTCGGGTTTTCCACAGCCTTCGAAAACCATTAGGCTATTGAGGTTCTAGCGGGTGTGGCGAAATTGGCAGACGCACCAGATTTAGGTTCTGGCGCCGCGAGGCGTGGGGGTTCAAGTCCCTTCACCCGCACAAGAAGTTATCCACAAATTGAGGCGCACGCGTCTACCCAAAACAAAAATCAGCTAACTTTTGGCGCATCGCCAATCTTGATTGCGATCTAATCAATGCGTATCTACAATGTAGACACTATGGAAAAGAGAATCAGCTTGATTTCAGCCATCCGCAAGTGGGGCAACAGCCCGGCTCTTAGGCTGCCGTTGCCGCTTCTCAAGATTGCCCAGTTCTCGCTCGAGCAGAAGGTCACAGTCACCGCAGAAAAAGGTCGGCTGACAATTGAGCCTGTCGCAAAAACGGATTATCAACTGAGCGAGCTAATCGATGGTATTTCCGAGGAGAACTCTCCTGAGCTAATAGATTTCGGGCCGGTTGTGGGCAAGGAGCTTATGTGAAAGAGAGCTTCGTGCCCGATGTTGGAGACATCCTCTGGATGAGCCTCTCGCCAACTTCTGGTCACGAGCAATCAGGTCACAGGCCGGTATTGACACTGACGCCTGCCGCATACAACGCAAAGCGTGGTCTTCTGATTTGCTGCCCGATAACCTCAAAGAGAGGGGGCTACCCATTTGAGGTGGCCCTAGAGACAGACGAAATTTCCGGCGTCGTCATTGCCGACCAGGTGAAGTCATTGGACTGGCAGGCCCGCGGCGCCAGACTCGCAGGAAGAGCCAGCGTCGAGGTCACTCTTGAGGTGAGAGCCAAACTTGGCGCTCTGCTGCTAGCGGAGACCTAGTCCTTTGAGAGGCTGACTTTGTTCGCCTTGTGGTCAATCTCGAATTTGAACGGGCCTCGCCTCACAACTTCGGTGCTACCGCCCCCCTCGGAGCTGACGCCGAGCTGAGAACAAACCTCTGCCAAGAACTTCTTTTGGCTGTCAAGAGAGAGTTCAGTGCCTTGATACCAAACCTTGGCCCCGGAGTGATCTCGGACTGTAAGCGCTGGCGAACCATCGACATCGGTTGCCTCAAAGCTTGCAATGACCTCGGCACCCTCCGCCCTCGACAGCTCGCTCCAGAGCTCAATCTCGTAGCCGTTGGAAAGCTTGCCTTGCCCCTCACGGAGCGGGTAGAACTCCTCGACATAGACCCCAGCCAGATCGCGAACAAGCTTGCCGCCGTAGCCACCAAGCTTCACTCGCAGGGTTCTGTCGGCAATATTGCTGAAGTAGGAAATAAGGATGTTTCCTCCCTGAGCGACAAAGTCGTGATATACCTGCTCCTCCTGCTCGGAGAGCATGTGAACCATGGGGAGCACTACGAGCTTGTACTGCTTTAGAGTCTCAAGATCCACATCCCCCGGCACAAAGTCGACGCGGGTGCCGTTCTCCCAGAATGAGCGGTAGATTTTCGCGACCGTATCGGCATAGCTAATGTCCTGCGTCGGCAAATTAGCCTGCATCAGAGCCCAGAACTGCTCATAGTCATAAACCATGGCCACTTCTGCCCTATCGGTTGGGTAATCTGCAACCCCAGGGTTTTCGGCAAGCCAGTTTCCAAGCTCGCTCACCTCTCTAAATACCCTGGTGTCCTCGCCGGCGTGAGGAACAAGGGCGCTGTGGAAACGCTCCGATCCCGCTTGTGACTGGCGCCACTGGAAATACAGCACGCCTTGACTGCCCCTGGCTACAAAGCTTGCGCTGTTGCGCTTTTCCTGGCCAGGAGTCTTCGCGTAGTTGCGAGGCTGCCAATTCACCGCGCTGGTGCTGTGCTCCATGAGAAGCCACTGCTTACCGCTCGCGAACCCGCGGGTCAGATCGGCCTGCTGAGCGAGATCGATGTGGTTATCAGGATCATGCTGAGCGAGGTAGTGGTCGGTAGATACGAAGTCCATCTCCCTTGACCACTTCCAGGAGTCCATCCCGTAGGTGAACTTCATGGACATCAAGTTTGTGGTGATTGGGTGCACCGAATCGTGCTTCCGAATGATGTCCCGCTCCATCTTGTATAGGTCGAGAGTGAGCTCCGAGGTGAAGCGTTTGAAGTCAATCTGCTGACCGGGGTTTGGGTGCGTGCCATCGGGAGTCCGCTTCGGAACCACCAGCTCGTCCCAGTCGTAGTAGCGCTGCGACCAAAAGTCGGTTCCCCAGGAGGCATTGAGTTCGTCCAATGAGCTGTAGCGTTCCTTCAGCCAGGCAACAAATGCCTGCCGACTGTTTTCGCAGAAGCAGTAGGGAGCGTGGCAACCGTACTCGTTATTGATGTGCCACATCACAACAGCTGGGTGCTTGGCATAGCGCGATGCAATCTGCTCCACTAGCGCAGAGGCCTTCTGGCGATAAACGCTGCTTGCAGCGCAGTAGTGCTGCCTGCCACCGTGAGAGAGCTGAACCCCATCGAAGTTGACCGCCCGCATCTCCGGGTTTGCCTTTGACAGCCAAGCGGGAGGAGAAGCTGTTGCGGTAGCCATGTCAACAGATATCCCGCCCTCGTGGAGAAGCTCCATTGCCTCGTCAAGCCAGTCGAAGTGGTAATCACCATCGCTGCGTTCGATCTTGGCCCAGGAAAATATTCCTAGAGACACCAGGTTCACGCCAGACTTCTGCATCAGCTCAATGTCCTGTTTCCAGACATCCTTTGGCCACTGCTCAGGGTTGTAGTCGCCGCCGAAGTGGAGTTTTCCTAGGTTCAGCATTAGATCTCCTCGATCTCGATTAGTAGTGCGTTTTCTGGATTCATGATTGGGCTTCTAAGTCCCACTGTTCTAAGTGCCTCACCGGTCATCTTGACCCCGGCAAACCACGCGACATTGGTGCGCTGTTTGAAAACTGGCTGACCAGCGGGGAAGGCGGCCTTAACAAGGTAGTTCTTCTTTGGATCCAGCCCCTCAAAACAAATAGCGTTCGGCCGAGAGCCCGCTTGACCTGCGAGCGTAACCCACGCAAATAGCGCACGCGAGCGGTCTTGTGAAACAACACCGTGAACAAAACTGGCGTCATCTGTTTGCTCAACGCGAATCATCTTGCCGGTGTGCAGCAGCTCTCGGTTGTCCTTGTAGTACTGACTCCAAGTAGCCAGTAGCTTGCGCTCCTCGGCAGTGGTCTTGGTAACGTCCCACTCAAGACCGGCATGGCCAAAGAGGGCGGTAATGGCCCGGAAGCTAAGTGAGTGCACCCGGCCGGTGGTATGAGACTGCGTGGGTCCGATGTGGCTTCCCAGCATCTCGGGAGGGATCGCAATCTGGGTGTAGCGCTGAATAAATTGCCGCTCGAGCGCGTCATTACAGTCCGAGGTCCAGAACCTATCCGCAACCTGAGCCATACCCAGGTCGATTCGGCCACCACCCGATGAACAGGACTCAATCTCAAGGCCTGGGTGGCGCCTCTTCAGCTCTGCAAAGAGTTCATAGATAGCCAGGGTCTGCTTGTGGACAGCTGGGCGATCATTGCTCGCGGGCTCAAGCAGGAACTTGTTGTGATCCCACTTGATATAGGCAATGTCATAGTCACTGAGAACCTTGTCGACCGCTTCGAGAATGTAACTAAATGCGTCGGGATTTGTAAGGTCAACAACGTGTTGCCGTCTTCCCTCCGGTGGCACGCGGTCTCCGACCTTGAGAATCCAATCCGGATGTGCCCGATAAACATCGCTGTCGGGGTTGAGCATCTCCCCCTCAAACCAGAGCCCAAACTCCATTCCCGAGGCCTTGACCTTCTCAATGAGAGCCCCGAGACCCTCCGGCCAAACCTCATCGGAGATCTGCCAATCACCAAGACCCCTGGTGTCGTCTCGCCTCGAGCCAAACCAACCATCGTCCAAAACGAAGCGCTCCACGCCAATCTCCTGGGCGACATCGGCAAGCTCAGAGAGCTTCTCGAGGTTGTGATCGAAATACACAGCCTCCCAAAGGTTCAAAGTAAGTGGCCTGGGCCTGATGTTTGAAGGGTGCTCTTTCCTGCCCCTCAGCCAGCTGTAGCTGCGGTCAGAGATGCCGTCGATACCTTCCGCGGAGTGAATCGCATAGACGCTAGGTGCACTGTGAGTTTCACCGGCTTCGAGAATGACCTCTCCTGGAAGCAGCAGCTCACCAGCAGAGATGTAGGTTCTCCCGGACTGGTGTCTTTCAACCGAGTGGCGAGAGTTCCCCGAGAACCCAACGCCCATCGACCACACCTCTCCGAGCTGGTAATTCGCTCCTTTGGTCATCGCAAGCTGCAAGATCGTATAGTCATGGCTCGAGCGACCCTCGCGCTCTTCGCGAACCCAAGTCCCGGGCTGGATTTGCCTGCGATGTGGCTGACGCTCCTTCACCCAGCGCCCTGCAAAATCCATCGACTCAGAAGCACTGTCAGGTAGCGGCAAGAACACCTCGAGAGCCTCAAGCGAGTAACTCTCGCTCCCTAGGTTCTTAACCTCTTGGCGAATCTCCAAAACCCCAGAACCGACAAAAACGAAACTTGCCTTGACCTCAAGACCCGCCCGCTCGTCTCTGCTGGTGGCAACCATGGAGGACTCCGTCAAAGCCACATCAACAAGCTCAAAGAGCTGCGAAAAGTCTTTACCTGAGCGGTGGCCCAAAAGTGCCGGACGCGAAATAAAGCCGCGAGCGTTTTCTCGCCAGATCCCCTCGAAGTGATGCTCATCTAGTTCCGCATGAGCGGCGGGTTGAACGCTTGCGGCCCTGAGCTGATCGACCGCTTGATTCCCAAGGTCACTGCCCCAGTGCAGGATCTGCGGGGTGGAGGATGAAAAATCAAAAATGACCTGAGTGCCTGCCTGGGCAATGCTGGCGGTCTTGGGGAGAGTCACTTACCTACCTCGAAACATTCGTTGTCTCTAGTTTGAATACGTTACTGGGCGGAGTAAAGACTCCGCCCAGTAACTACTCAATTGCTATTCAATTATCAGCGCCCCACCGAGGCCAGGCGCCTGTCCGCTCGCCCGAACCCAGTCACTGATGTTGGACCCACTGCTGAACCCAAATGATTAGGTATGAACGAACTTAGGCAATAATCCCAAACTTTTCGAAATAAAAACGACAAAAGTAATCATTCCGTTAGTAACAAAACGGCCAAATTCGCAAAAACCTAGCTATCTTTTTTAGTCAGGAGGCGGTAACCAATGCTCGCAGCGCAGCGAAAAGCCCGGATTTTGGAGGAGGTCGGCACCTCGGGTGCCAGGCGCATCTCCGATCTTGCCGCAGGGCTAGAAGTCTCCGAGGTAACAATTCGCCGGGACGTCGAGGCTCTTGCAGCCCAGGGCCTGGTCGACAAGGTTCATGGCGGAGTAACGGCCAACACACTCTCCTCGACCGTCGAGCCTCCGTTTGCAGCAAACTCCATGAAGGAGCAGGCCGCCAAGGATGCCATGGCAGCTCTAGCCGCCGAGATGGTCAGGCCTGCAATGGCCGTTGCCCTAATGGGAGGAAGCTCGGTCTATGCGCTGGCAAAGAGACTGCGAGAGGTGCCCTCGCTAACCATCGTTACAAACTCGGTCCCGATTTCAGACCTATTCGCTCAAAAGCCCAGGGCTGACCAGACGGTTGTTCTGACAGGCGGAGTAAGGACTCCAACCGACTCTCTAGTTGGCAACATCGCGGGTGAGGTGTTCTCGAGGTTCAATCTCGACATTGTTTTCATGGGAACCCACGGGATGGACCCGGAGTTTGGCTTTAGCTCGCCAAACCTCGTGGAGGCGGAGACCAACCGCGAGGTGATCAGGCGCAGTGCAAAGTTTGTGGTTCTAGCCGACCACTCGAAGTGGGGGGTCAAGGGCTTTAGCTCCTTTGCCGGTTTCGACACAGCCGATGTGGTCATAACCTCTCAGGGGCTTGGTTCAAAGCAGCTGCAACTGCTGCGCTCAAAGGTCAAAGAGGTATTGGTAGCGAGCTAGAGCTTCAGCGAATATAAATAGCTGCCTATTGGCCTGCCAAACCTCACCGCCACATCAGCGAGGTGGCCCTGCTCCAAAAAGCCATGCTTCTTATGCAGGGCGATAGACGCGTGAGCCCCGCGGTCGGCAATGACCGCAATGATCTCCTTGATGCCCGATTGCCGGCAGCGCTCAATTAGCTCAGCCGCTCGCAGTCATCGTGCATAGCGATCACGTAATGTCCCGCGGCCGCTCTTTAAC
>OBNU01000039.1_pt1 | contig 20781 bp, 16 predicted proteins | sample 1494211 | NCBI WGS metagenome assembly OBNU01 (sample SAMEA3275559, study PRJEB22092) | marine metagenome | biome: ENVO:01000252 "freshwater lake biome"; feature: ENVO:00002042 "surface water"; material: ENVO:00000021 "freshwater lake" | collected 2014-06-21T10:00:00+00 | depth 2 m | reverse complement strand
CGCGCCCACAGGTGAGCATGGGTGTTGCGAGAAATCAGGTGAGCAACTGTGGTTCCCCAAGAACCCCCTCCTAAAATAGCGACGTTCAAATCCATGCATTGCCCTTTATTATTGCAGTGTTTTAGCGAGCGCCATTGCTCTGATGGTGTCGAGTCGCTTAAGGATATCACGGAATTCTATTGCGAGCTGACGCCGTTCATCATGCGTCTGCGGGCCAGAGAATTCATGTAAGCCGCGATGCTGCAGAAGCTGATAGCAATTTTGGAACAGCAGTTTAGCGATGGATGACTCGCTACTAATACGTCGCTGCAGGTACGCTTGCTTGCCCAACTTAAGCGCCTGGTCAGTCACGGATTGGATTTCTAACTCAGTATTGGTCGGCTGGCAGGTGACATCGGTCACAATCGAATAAGCCTCCGCAAATGAGAGCAGAGTGCGATGCGCAACCAATGGGGTGATCGATCTCAGGATGGCTTCCCCGGTGATGTTTTCGCGATTGAGCTGCTCCAATGCATCTGGGAAGTGTTGATTTAATTCTGTCTCAACGTCCTTGTGAAAGACCTCAGTGGGTGGATAAAAGAATTCAAACTTGAAGTGATCTTTGAGGGCGTCCACCTCGGACCAAAATGTTTTGACGGCCTTCGGCCCAGTTTGATCTTTGATCTTAACGATCGCCAGTTCGATAATCGCTTGATGAACAAAGAAGTGAATAATGCTGTTTCTGTAATAGCTCGCGATTGGGTGTTGGCTCTGCTCTATCCCGTAGACAGTCTCGGGGCCCGCGTCATAGCGAGTGATAATGCGCTCGGCAATCATCAGTCCTAAAACGCCATCAAGGTTGGCGTTGATGTCTTTTTGAAGATCGTCTGACAATAAGATCTTTCGTTGCTGGGCCCAGATCACCAACTCTTGTAACTCGGTAACGACCTCTTGCTCAGTCAGAGCCCGCGGGGCCGAACCTAATAGACACATAGATATCAGTGCAGGGAAGGTGATGGGCGTGACCTTATTGGCCTCTACCGCGACTTCGAAAGCGATCTTAGCCAGTGCTAGTTTGTCGTCGGGATCAGGTGCAGTTGGCAGTATCACCGGATTGCCGATGTTCATGTAAACGCGGCCCATGGGTCGTGCCAAACTTTTGACGTAGCCGATAAACCACATGAGGGACTCTGCTTTTTTACTCCGTCCCGCTTGCTCGGTGGCATACTCTTCGACATCGCGGATGAGATCGTAGCTGATCGAGATTGGCACAATATGGATATCTCGTGCGTCAGTACTGTGTGCTGCTTCCAGAACATACTTCAGCAAGCCATATTTTGGTGGCATGAGTTTTCCGAGGCGCGAACGTGTGCCCTCGAAAGACCAGTTCATTGGAAAGCGTTTCTCCATTAGATAGCCAATATATTGCCTTAAGATGGCTTTGTACGTGGGGTTATCTTGAAAACTCCGGCGGATAAAAATGCCGCCTGCCCGCCGCAGTAAAAAGCCGAGACCTGCAAAGCTTAAATTGGCCCCACCAAACATGTGGGGCATAGGAAAGTCATGCTCATACAAGACTTTGGGCACCACCATGCCGTCTAAATAAGTTTTGTGAGTCCACAATAAAATAGAGGGATAGTCGCGCACTTGAGCGCGCAATTTTTCCATACTGTCGGAGTTCACAACCACATCATCTTCGTAGGCTAAGCCTAGGCAGTACTGATTAAACTTAGCGTAAAAATCGAGCCAAAAAGTGTTCGGTTTCGAGATCATTTCTTTCAAATAGCTATCGGCTTCCCGAGCGGTGAGGGCAAGCGATTGACCGGTCTCTTCAGCTGCGCTAATTAGGGCTTGTTTATAGCGGCGTCGGTTGCGCAGGTTACTGGCGACAAAGCGCGGTACTTTATAACGTCCGCCCTGCAGTTTGCGCTCGGCGATATCCAAAACCAGTGCCGCTTGACTGGCTATGAATTCTGCCAGTGCGGTCGCGGTCTGATCTTCTTCTTCGATAATCTTCGCAAACCGAGACTTCAGGTTGTGCAAAGTGTCCGGAGAGCCCACTAGGAAGGCTGCGCGTTCAGGCTTGTTGATTAACAGTCTCTTGCCACGCCATGACTTGGGTCGTCTCGGATCGCCAAGCAAAAGGTCAGCCAGACGGGGGCCTGATTCGATGGCCTTTGAAGAGGGACTCCATGCCAGTCTCAATGGCACTATCAGTGTGCTGTTAGGCGCGCTCTCAATCAGTTTTATTAGTGCAGAGTCGATTTTGAGTTTTTGGTCGAGGAGTGGCAGCGCATACATGAGGTAGGTTTGCTGCTGCGTGTTGTGAGAGTCAACCCAGTCACTGAGCACTCGGCGCTCAAAGCGATTCCTCGCATCAAGAAGAAACAGAATCGACCCTTCGTGATGAGTGGGCCACGGGTTGGCTTGCCGAGCTTGTTCAGTGAGCAACATACACAAGCGCCTGATGATAACCGAATTATTGTTGTACCGTGTTAGCGGTACATTTGGCAAGTGAGTTTTGTAGTTTCCTACGGGCGTGGTCGAGCCAGTGAATGTTTGGCTTATCGTCTGCTCAGCGTTGCCCGAGTACTTCTAGGTAGCGCTGTCTGATAGCGTCGATTTCGGCATTCAGGGTGTCGTCAGTCCAGTGGTTAGTCTCAACCGGATCGAGTACCGTGACTGACACCGTTCCGGGTCGAAAGACGAAGTCGCCTTTGGGCGCGATGTCACTGGCATTGTGAATGACGATGGGAACAATCGGAACGCCGGCTTGCATGGCTAAGTGGAAGGCTCCTTTTTTGAAGGAACCGAGTCGGCGTGTAGTCGATCTGGTGCCCTCTGGTGCCAGCACCACTGACTTGCCGTCATAGCGGATAGCATCCACCAAGGGCTTCATCGCCTCGATCGCCGAGCGCGAGTTTTTGCGATCAATCATGACCACGCCACCCCACTCCATGACGCTCCCTATCAGTGGTAATTTTTTGATCTCTTTCTTACCCACCGCTGCAAGGTCTTGCCGGATCAGTTTGGCGGCAATGATGACATCGGTTTTACTCTGATGATTAAAAATAAACACCGCTGGACGCGTTTTCCAAAGATTGGCTTCACCGGTGACTTCGATCTGTAAGCCTATAAGCGCACTCGCACTTTCTGCAAATAGCGAGTAAGAGAAATTCCTGCTCTGGCGCATTGATCCGGTTAAGGCTAATACTGGTATCCCGGCGGCGAAAGAGGATATCACGCTCGATGTTGCGGCCAATGATCGGACCAGCTGGCCAAGCGTTGGGCGGCCTCTGCTGTCGAAAGTGGCACTGGGCCAGTCGTGCTCGAGTGCCATTTGAGTCAAGCTTCGCGATGGGTTCAGTGCCACCGGTCTGCCACTGGCAACGAGCAAATCGGCATCGTCGGTGCTGTCAGAGTAAAAAAATGTATTGCTCAAGCGACCTTTAGTTTTCTTCAGGAGTTGTTTGGCGGCATTCACTTTGCCGATACCAAAGCAAGGCGGTCCATCGATATGACCCGTAAAGATGTCATCGATAGTCTCGAGCTCGGTGCAATAAATGTGCTCGATACCCAGATCTTGTGCGGCGCCGACCACTTGAAAGCGCGTTGCCGAAGAGACGATCGCAACCGTGTGCCCCGCTTTTTGGTGAGCGATGATGAGTTGTCTGACCTCTGGATAAATAAGACGGCCGATATGCTGGTCGTATACTGTTTGAGCGAAATTGTCATAATCTGATTTTGACAGTCCAGCCATGAATTGCGCTGTCAGTGATATCAGATTGGCGAAGTCAATTGTGCGCAATCCGAACTGTACCATCGCCTGAAGGCTGGTTAATAAATCACGCAGGTCTAGGTCGCCCTTGGCAACTTGTGCTCGCAAAAAATGGAAGGCTGAGTAACCGTAAATAATGGTGCCATCAAAATCGAACAGCGCAGTCGTTTTGGGTCCTTTGGGCGCCGCGTCGATGGTGGCTAGCAGATCAGTAATTTGAGACATCAGATATCCCCCTCAAGGGTTTCTATTCGTCAGCGATTAAGCTTCAAGCCCGAGTGCAACGCGAGCATTCGCGCACTCACTGTGCCGAGTGTATCAGTTCGTCGAAATGATGTATTGCTGCATACCTCGTGCATAGCCTGGCGACTTGTTTTGAATCCGGCTGGCGCAGTGTAATGGTGTGTGCGATGCCATACCGCTCGGCTGCGTATAGTACCTCTTCGTTATCATCAATCAGGACAGTCGATTGTGGATTAAAAGGATGATGCCGTTGTAGCTGTTGCCAAAAGCGCTCTGACTCTTTAGCTGAGCCGTAGTCGTGTGACGTAACTACGGCATCAAAATAAGGGCGTAATTCGATGGCCGACATTTTTGCGCTGAGTACGTGATGGTGCGCGTTGGTGACTAGCAACAATCGTTTCGATAGGCTTTTGGCGTAAGACAAGAACTCGTGTACGAACGGTCGCAGTGCGACTTGTGATGAGGTCATTTGGGTCTGATGTGAAATATCAATTTCGAGTAAGTTAGACCAGTAATCAATACAGTACCAATCAAGCTTTCCAGCCACGGCGGCCATTGCCGTTTGAATAAAGTCTCTGGCTTCCATGATCGGCAGATTTTGGGTGTGGGCGTAGAGCGTGGGGATATGTTCTAACCAAAAATGGTTATCGTAGGCGAGGTCTAGCAATGTGCCATCCATATCGAGTAACACGGTATCAATATCTTGCCAGTCAAACATTGCTTTCCTCGACCTCACAACGACACGCCAGACTTGCCCATGTTACACTCACTCGATGCCGAATTATCCCATCCCAGAAGCTCATATTGCTGACGCACTGCCTCAGCTGTTAGCGCTTCTTCGCGACGCCAGTGCGCTCATATTAACGCATTATTACTCAAGCAGCCCGATCGACTCTGCTAAAAAGACTGACTCGACGCCACTAACCGCTGCCGATATAGCCTCGCATGAATTCATTAAACTCAGGTTACGAGAGCTTTTTCCAAACCTGCCGGTATTATCTGAAGAATCGTCCGCAGCCACCAAGCAAGAGAGACTCTGGTGGTCTGACTATTGGCTGGTTGATCCCTTAGACGGCACCCGAGAATTTTTGGATCGCACCGATGAGTTCACGATCAATATTGCCCTAATACGCGATCATCAGCCGATTCTCGGACTGATTGCACAGCCCGTCACAGGCACCATATGGTTCGGTGGCAAAGGGTGGGGTGCCTATCGAATTCCACAGGGGGCAGATTTAACGACTGCTATTGCATTAGAAGCACGTGCACTGAATTTAGATGCTACCCAAGGTATTACCGTGTTAGCGAGCGCACGCCACCGCAACGAGCATTTGGATCGCTTGCTGTCTTACTTGGAAGACCGGGGTATTGCTGTGACACGTCACGACAGTGGCAGTGCCCTGAAGTTTCCGCGATTAGCTGAGGGTTTGGGTGATATTTACCCGCGCTATTCACCGTGTTGCGAGTGGGATACCGGCGCCGGCCAAGCCATCGTAGAGGGTGCTGGGGGTGCGGTCCTCGGCATGGATGCACAACCCCTGTCATATAACAGGCACACCAGCTTAATGAGTCCTCATTTTTGGGCTTTGGCGGACTCTAAGAGCGACTTTTGGCGCTCTTGCCGGCTTCAATTGGAACGCTAATCAGAACTACTTAAATTGAGCGCGCTAGACTGATACTGCTCTAAAAACTCTTGTAAAAATTGTTCGAAGGGTCGGTCATCGTTCGCTTCAATCTGCAGCCTGCGGGAATGGCTCTCTGTTGCAAGTTGCTGAAAGTATGTTGCCAGAGGTTCGGGCAAAGGTGTTGATAGAAAAACGTCGCGAGTAGTTTCTGCCTGCTTTAATGACGTTGCAAAAAAACTGTTCGACTTAAGCTGTTCGCTGATGCGACCCGATGGCGTCAGAGTTGGGTCTGAGAGTTTTGCGGATTGCGCTTTCAGTGCGTCTAAATAGCCGGGTTCAATGGTCGCATCCAGCACTTGGGCGAGCGGCTCTAACTGTTCAATAATACTCAGGCCCCACGCTTCCAGTGTGAGTGTGGTATCGCCTTTATGAAGCATCAGATCAGACGACCTGCCACGTGTGACTACGGCATCGAAATTGAAGGCTTGTTGAGACTGTTCTGACGGGGTACAGGCTGAACTATCGTCGAGTAGGCAGTACAGCAGAAATAAATCCAGAAAACGGATTTGGGTGTCATCAATGCCAACTGGCAGCAGGGGGTTGACGTCTAGGCAGCGAACTTCGATGTACTCAATACCGCCGCATGCCAGTGCATGCAAAGAGGGCTCGCCTCGACGAGAGACTCGCTTGGGCCTAATCGGGCTATAAAACTCATTTTCAATCTGCAGTAAACAATCGCTGAGTTGCTGGTACTCATTGTCGAGTTGCTTGGGAATCTGTTGATAAGCTGGATGCGGTTTCACGATCGCCGCACGGAGTGTCTCGATATAGCTATCCAGCTGGTTGTAGCACACTTGCAGTGACCGCTGAGCCTCGCTGTTGTAGCCTAGTCCACCCATTCGAAGCGAGGTTGCATCGGGGAGATGGTAGGTGCTGTGTTCGGCGTCTGTAGGAATGAGACCATGATCGTCTCGACCCTTTAAAAACGATGAACATACGGCGGGAGATGCACCGAACAGGTAGACTAACATCCACGACCACCGCTGGAAGTTCCGGATCAAACCCAGATAGCGATCGGTTGTGAATTCGTTTAGAGGTCTGGTGTCACCACACGTCTGCTGCAGCCAGATCCAAAAGGGCTCAGGCATAGAGAAGTTGTAATGGATGCCGGCGATAGTCTGCATTCTGCGCCCGTAGCGGTGACCCAAGCCGTAGCGGTAAATCGTCTTGATCCGCGCCGAATTAGAGCTCCCGTACCGCGCTACCGGAATGTCGTTATCTGCTGTCAGAGCACATGGCATGCTGGCAGGCCAGAGTAATTCATGGTCTAGTTGATGATAGACAAAGTGGTGGATATCGTTCAGAAAACCAAGTGTCTCAGCGGTTGATGAGGATACCGGCGTAATGAATTCGAGCAAGGCCTCGCTGTAGTCGGTGGTGATCATCGAGTGGGTCAGAGGTGAACCCAGGGTGTGGGGGTGATCGGTTTGGGCTATGAGGCCATGGCTGTCAACTCGCAGCGACTCTTTCTCGATACCACGCTGTGCGCGAAGAATGTTGGCGCGGTCAGGATGCGTGGCAACGGCATCGAGTAGTTGAGCGACGCGTGTGGTCATTGGTTGGTTCCTTGCACAGAAAGGCACGAGAGGCGCCGGCTATCAAAATCGGAGACCAATAAGTGTAAAGCGTCTGCGGCATTAAGTACACGCCTGATCGGCTCCGGAGTGATACACTATCGCCTTAAAATTTGTGTGTTTGTTGTTGATCATAATGATCTAACTTGAGCCGGTAAGGCGTAAATACAGACTTAACCCGCGATACTGATTTTGGAGTGTGTGATGGTCAAGTGGTTCCCTATTATAGCCGGCATCGTGGGCTTGGCATGGTTTTGGATGGGCCCCGAACCCGAGGAAACAGGGCGATCTTATCGGGGTGGTCCGGTTCCTGTCACTATTGTGCAGGTAGAGGCGCAGGCATTTGCAGATCAAATTTCAGCGGTAGGCACCCTAGAAGCTTGGGAATCGGTCGATATTCGCGCTTCGGTCTCGCAAATCGTTACGGCACTTAATTTTGAAGATGGTGATATCGCAGACGAAGGCGCGGTGCTTGCCATTTTGAAGCAAGATGCAGAGCGCGCGCGGTTCTCTGAGTTATCGGCCTCCTTGGTCGATGCCGAGCGCGAAGTGCGTCGACTCGAAAATCTCGTGGTAAAGAATCAGGTGGCGCAGACAGAGGTGGATCGTGCCAATACGCGGGTGCAGGTACTTGAGTACCAGCTCGAAGAAGTCGAGGCGAGAATGCGCGATCGCACGATTCGGGCGCCTTTCACAGGGCAGCTCGGGTTGCGCGAGATCAGTCCCGGTGCGTTAGTGACATCTGGCACGCGTATTACCACCTTAGATGATGTGTCACGCATGCGCCTCACCTTCGCGGTGCCGGCCACTGAATTGGGACGAATACGAGTGGGTCAGTCTTTAACAGCGCAGTCGGCCGCATTCTCGCGATCCTTTGAAGGTGTTATTAGTGCGATTGATAGCCGCGTTGATCCAGCGACTCGATCGGTACAGGTGCGCGCGGAAATCGCTAATGATGAGGGTGAACTCCGCCCTGGTTTACTCATGACAACCCAGATCGCCTCGAATCCGCGCGATGCTATTCTCGTGCCAGAGCAGGCGCTAGAGTCGCAAGCATCGGTGCATTCAGTCTGGCGTGTATCCGGAGATACTGAAGCTGAGAAAGTCACGGTGGAAGTGGGTGGCAGGATGCCCGGGTTCGTCGAGATTATTGCCGGGCTAGAGTTGGGCGATCGGATTATTGTCGATGGTGTGGGTTCGCTTCGAATGAGTCCCGCCAAGATACGGATTCAGGGGTCTTAGGCGATGTTGCTCTCGGATATCTCAGTTAAGCGGCCGGTATTTGCACTGGTTTTAAGCGCGCTGCTCGTGGCGTTTGGCATTCTGTCATTCGATCGACTACCCCTGAGAGAATATCCCGATATCCAATCTCCCATTGTCTCGGTATCAACTAATTATCCCGGTGCGTCAGCGTCAGTGGTTGAGAATCGCATCACCGAGGTTATCGAAGATCGGTTAGCCGGCTTGCAGGGCGTCAAGGTGATGGAGTCGAGCAGTTTTGATGGACGCTCCAATATCCGGCTCGAGTTTAAGTTGAATCGTGACATTGATGATGCTGCCAATGATGTTCGCGACCGTGTCTCTGGAATCTTGAATAACATTCCGCAGGAAGCTGAACCACCGGAAGTTCGTAAAGAAGAAGATAGTGAAGACGTCGTTTTCTGGGCGCATTTGGTGGCGCCAGATTTATCGCAGTTAGAGTTGACCGACTATGCCCGTCGATACCTCGAAGATCGGTTTTCTGTGCTCGACGGTGTGGCGCGAGTGCGGGTATCCGGTGGCAGTATTTACGCGATGCGTGTTTGGGTCGATGCTGAACAGTTGGTGGCTCGGAATTTGACCGTTGCAGATATTGAAAATGCCATTCGGTCTCAGAATGTCGAGTTACCGGCTGGCACTCTGAATTCGCTGTCACGCGATTTTATTATTCGTATCGAGCGCAGCTATTTGACAGACGCCGATTTTAGACAGCTGGTGCTTCGCCGAGCGGAAGATGGTTACTTGGTTCGTCTTGGTGACGTGGCGCGTGTTGAGCTTGGTAGCGCTGAAGAAAGGCGGTTTTTCCGCGGTAATGGCGAGTCTATGGTCGGTCTGGGGATTATTAAACAGAGTACCGCGAATGCCCTTTTAGTGAGTCAGCAGGTTCAGGCAGAGGTCGGGCGTATCAATGCAGACCTGCCCGAGGGCATGAAGCTGATAGCAAGCTATGATGACAGCATGTTTGTCGAGCAGGCGATTGACGAGGTCTACTTCACCCTGCTCGTGGCCGCTATTCTAGTGGTCGCCGTGATTTTCATTTTTCTCGGGGATTGGCGGAGTCTTTTAGTGCCAGCGCTGACCGTTCCGATCTCGTTAATTGCGTCTTTCAGCGCGTTGTTGATTTTGGGTTATAGCATCAATTTGTTGACCCTGCTGGCACTGGTACTCGCGATTGGTTTGGTGGTTGATGACAGTATTGTGGTGCTCGAAAATATTCATCGACGTCTTACCCGAGGTGAGACCCCTCTGGTGGCCAGTTATCGGGGCACGCGGCAAGTGGGATTTGCCGTCATTGCGACTACCTTGGTACTCATGGCTGTCTTTGTGCCGATTACTTTTTTACAAGGGGATGTGGGCAGGTTATTCAGCGAGTTTGCGGTGACCATGGCCATTGCCGTGGGTTTCTCTAGTTTTGTTGCGCTCACTTTGGGCCCGGTGATTGCCAGCAAGATTTTGAAGACATCGGAATCTGATTCGCCCATGGTTCAGCGTGTCGATCGTATGTCTGATGCCCTAGAGCACCGGTATCAGAAGTCACTCAAAAAACTCATTACCGATAAGCTGTGGGCGCCTGCAGTGCTTGTGATCTCGGTTCTGGCGGTGTGGGCGCTGTATCAGTCGGTCGAGCAAGAGTACGCGCCCGCGCAAGATCGTGGCCTTTTATACCTGCGTGTTACGACGCCCGAGGGTTCTTCGTTTGACTACACCAAAGGTATTTTGGATCAGGTAGAGCAGCGACTGATGCCGCTGGTAGATAACGGTGATGTGAAACGATTGCTCGTGAGAGCCCCAGCCTGGGGTGGCGGAGACGCGTTCAATAATGGCTTTGCGTTGATGGTTCTCGCTGATTTTGATTCGGATCGCCGAGATACCGATATTATTTTGGCGGATGCCCGACAACGAGTCGCCGATATTGCGGGAGCCAGTATTTGGCTTAGTGGTCCGAGAGCGCTCGGAGGCGGTAACAGCTCGCCGGTTAATCTTGCTATCGGGGGCAACAGTTTCGAAGAGCTCGCGCAGTGGCAAGAGATTCTATTGCAGCGTTTGGCAGACAATCCTGGCCTTATTAATGCGAATACCAACCTAAAACCGACCAAACCACAGTTGCGGCTCACCATTGATCGCAATCGAGCCGGTGATCTGGGCGTCAACATACGAGATGTGGGCCGGACTTTGGAAACCATGATGGGTGGTCGCAGAGTCACCACGTTTTTAATGAATGGACGCGAGTATGATGTGCTTGTTGAAGCTGAAGAGGGTCGCCGCCGCACACTTTCGGATTTAGACGGGTTGTATGTCAGGTCGCAAGAATCGGGTCAATTAGTCGCGTTATCAAACATAGTGACCGTGGCTGAGCGTGCCGATGCTGGGAGTCTTAATCGGCATAATCGGGTCAGAGCTTTCACGCTGACAGCGGATCTAGCAGAGGGTTATAGCTTAGGTGAAGCTCTCGAGGATATCCGCGCTACGATCCGATCGGAGTTGCCTGATCATGCGAGCATCGCCTACAAAGGCGAATCGCTTGATTATCAGACTGCAGGTTACGATGTGGTGTTTACGTTCGCTCTCGCTCTGCTGATTGTTTATTTGGTCATGGCAGCACAGTTTGAGTCATTTTTGCACCCAGCCGTTATTTTAATGACTGTACCCTTGGCTTTAGTGGGTGGTTTGGGCGGCTTAGTCTTATTTGATCAAACGCTCAACATCTACTCTCAAGTCGGGATGATCATGCTGGTGGGTTTGGCGACTAAAAATGGCATCCTGTTAGTGGAATTCATAAACCAGCTTCGAGATGAAGGTGTGCCGTTTGATGACGCCGTGATCCAAGGCGCTTCAAGGCGTTTGCGACCCATCATCATGACCGCATTAACGACGGTCATTGGGGCTGTCCCTTTGGTGGTGTCATCAGGCCCCGGTCATGAATCGCGCACCGTCATCGGGATTGTGATCATGTGTGGCGTTACGCTCGCGACACTTATCACTCTTTATGTTATACCTGCGGTTTATGCTAAACTGGCGCGAAATTCAGGATCACCCAATGCGGTGTCGAAGCAGCTTGAGCAAGAGCTGCAGAGGTTGCCGCTCGAGTAAGCACTAGCGGAGACGGTATGGAGCGTATTAATGAGTGGTTGAAACAACTGGCTCAAAATAATGGCTCCGACCTCTACCTCTCAGCACCGGAGCGCCTCCCTGCGCTAAATTTAACGGCAAACTCCAACCGTTAAGCGCTGATATTCTAAAGCCCGGCGAGATAAAGGCTATCGCTTACGATCTCATGGACGCCTCGCAGCGAGCTGACTTTGAGCGTGATCTCGAAATTAATATCGCGACGCCTTTATCTGGCTATGGTCGATTCAGGATTAACGCGTTCGTTCAGCGCAATGAGGTGAACCTGGTCGCGCGCTATATTGTCGCTGACATACCGAGTTGGCAGAGTCTTGGTCTGCCCGATACGATGCTCGACGTCGTTATGCGCAAGCGTGGGCTCGTTTTATTTGTCGCTGCAACCGGCTCTGGTAAATCGACTTCTTTGGCCGCTATGCTGGACTATCGCAACACGAATTCGAGCGGGCATATTGTTACCGTAGAAGATCCGATTGAATTTACGCATAAGCACAAAAAAGCATTTTCAATCAGCGTGAGATTGGAGTCGATACAAGGAGTTGGCAAGCTGCTCTGAAGAGCGCACTCAGACAAGCGCCAGACGTGATCATGATCGGCGAAATTCGTGATAGACAAACCATGGAACAGGCACTTGCGTTCGCCGAGACCGGGCATTTATGTTTGAGTACTCTGCACGCCAATAACGCCAATGAGGCACTCGATCGGATTGTGAATCTATTTCCAGAGGATCGTCGCCCGCAGCTCTTATTAGATTTAGCCCAAAATCTGCAGTGTGTGGTGTCTCAACGTCTTGTACCCAGTCTTGCAGGTGGCCGAGTTGCAGCCATTGAGTTAATGCTGCGCTCGCCGCTGATCTCGGACCTTATCCTGCGCGGGCAATTCGAAAGCATCAAGGACGTCATCGGAAAGTCCAATACACAGGGCATGCAATTTTGATCAAGCCTGCGTCCGCCTTTATGAAGATGGGCTTATTGATTAGACGCAAGCGCTTCGATATGCCGATTCAGCCAACAATGTGCGGCTTAAAATCAAATTTTTGTCGAGTAATGCGCCTGATGATCGGCCGAATGATTTAAATCTGGAGCTTGGCGCCGATGATCGTTGAGCGTCTGCGCAGGTGGTTAGTGGGTTAGTGGGTTAGTGGATTAGTGGATTAGCGGTTAAGAGGGTCAGCGGGTCAGGGTTAGAAGCTGATCAATGACGCGTTCCAGTTGTCCTAAAGTGTTGCATTCGTAGGCCGACTGGCAGACTCGTTGATAGCGCACCATTTCAGAGTCTCCACTACCCCATTGATTTTTCGATTCGGGATTGAGCCAGATAATTCTTCGACAGCGATCGTTGATGGCCTGAAGCACATCAAACTGAGGGTTGCCATAATTGTTGCGCGCATCCCCCAGAATGATCACGGTGGTTTGTGGCGTGATATCCTTGCCAGCCAATTTCCAAAATTGCTCGAGGCTGCTGCCATAATCCGTTGCCCCGCCGAAATCCCAGTTAGCGCGTTCGATAGCGAGTTCTACCGGTAGCTGTTGAAATGATTGAGTGATCTCTCCTAACCGGTGTGCAAAGGCGAAACTCCGTGTCCGTGGCAGAACATCTTGCAAGTAATAGAGCAGCATCAGCAGAAACTTGGCGTAGGCTGACACTGAGCCGCTGACATCGCAAAGGGCCATGATTTGTGGTTTGCGCTTTTCGGTTCTTCGCCAGTAAGTGGTCAACAACACCCCATCGTTGGGGATGTTTTTGCGCAGCGTTTTGATCATATTGAGCTGGCCACGGCGCGTTCGCTTGGGTTTCTTGCGGTGTTTTCGCGTCAGCTTTCGTGCCAGCTTTTGAATCAGTGACTTAAGGCGATCTGCATGTCTGCGCTCGATCGCGTTCAATCGCGTTTTCTGGAGCAACTCCTCCATTAAAGCGTCGTGGTGGCCGGCGGCGTTCAGCTCAAATGCGCGCTCGATACTACTTTTGGCCTGACTTTGTAGCGTTTGTTGCAGTTGCTCTAAGGCCGGTTGCAAAGGGTCCGTTGGCGCTGTGTTGGCAAGTACTTGGCGCAGGCTCGCTTCCCCGAGTGCATCGAGCAAGCGACGCACAAATAAGCCCTTTTGGGTAAAAAATTTCATGGTTTCGAGCGGTAATGAGCCCATCGCTTCGGCGAGAATAGCCTGCTGCTCGGCCTCATTTTGAGTCAGTACAGCTTCGATGTATGGGCTGTTGGCGAGTGCATTCGCAGGGTTGTCTGGATCTGCAATCGCTGCTGCCAGTGCGTCATCGATTGATGGTGTTGCCAACTCCGGTGCTATGGACGCATCGGACCCATCTTGACTGGCGTCTTGCGTCGCGTCCGCGCCATTGAAAAACTGATCGAAGCATTTTTTACAAATCATTTCTTCTTGCGCTGTTTTCGCCAGGGTCATGGCCAGCGTTTCTTTCAGTAAGTCGGAGGATTCCACTCCGATGGCACTTACCGCGCTGAGCGCATCAATGCTCTCGGCAGGGGATACTCTGACGCCTTGCTGTTGCAGCAGGCGCATAAACCGAAGGAGCTGCTGCTTCAATTAAGCACTCTCGAGCTTGACGTGATACTGGGCTTTAGGAGTTCGCCCAGAGCCTGCTCTGCAGCTTCGATATCCTGCTCAAACTTGAGCAGCACGTTGAGGGTGTCCCGCACTAGCTGACGATCAAGCTGATTGGCTTGTAGCAACACAAGACTGCGCGCCCAGTCGATCGTCTCTGAAATGGCCGGCGCTTTCTTTAAGTCGAGTTCGCGAAGCGACTGCACAAACTTAACCACCTGCTGATTCAGGTCGGGGTCAATCTCGGGTAGTCGAGAGGCGATGATCTTTTGCTCTAGTTTCTCGTCAGGGTAGGGGATGTAAAGATGCAAGCAACGTCGTTTGAGTGCATCTGATAGGTCTCGCGTATTGTTGCTGGTCAGGAAAACGCGGGGTGGAATGTTGGCTTTAATGGTGCCGAGTTCAGGTATCGAGGTCTGATAGTGCCCGAGTACCTCTAGCAGCAGCGATTCGAACTCTTGGTCTGCTTTGTCGATTTCATCGATCAGCAAAACTGCGCCAAGCTCAGATTGCAGTGCTTTTAGGAGTGGTCTGGGTTCAAGAAATTCATGCGAATAGAAGACGTCACTGAAACTGTGAAGACGCGCCATAGCGCCATCGAGTCCGGTTGCACCTTCGAGCACATCACCCAGTTTCTCTTTCAGGACTTGGGTGTAAAGTAGCTGCTTCCCGTATTTCCACTCATACAGGGCTTTGGCCTCATCGAGCCCTTCGTAGCACTGCAATCGAATGAGTTCTTTACCCGAAACGAGAGCCGCAGTATTCGCTAATTCGGTTTTTCCTACTCCGGGAGGACCCTCGATCAGAATGGGTTTTTCCAGAGCGGTGGCCAGAAAAATAGCAGTGGCGATCTTGTCGCTACAGATATAACCGTACTCGGCGAAAGCAGCAATGATGGCATCGATACTCTGTTTGGCTTGACTCATTCGGTTTCCTTTTGTGCTGATTTAACCGCCTGTTGCGTTCATGAAGCGGAGTATTTGGGGCTCGGTTGGATCTAGAAAGTGATGTTTCTCTGGCTTGATCTGCATCGCTTCTGTAATGGTCTGTAGGAGTTGCTCGCGATGATAACCAGGCGCCCTCAAGACTGATCTGAGGTCGACCGAGTGCTCGTTTCCTAAGCAGAGCAGTAAACGACCCTCTACCGTTACTCTGATACGATTGCAGTCACCGCAAAAGTTGTGTGAGTGTGGCGATATAAAGCCAATCTTGGTCGCAGTACCCTGAATTTTTGCATAGCGTGCTGGCCCAGCGGCACTGCTATTTTGTATCTCATCGACGAGGGTCAGGTGTTGCTCGACCTGCAGACGTAATTCCTGATTGGAAAGCCAGCGTTGCTCTCGATCTACGCCAGGCATTTCACCTAAGGGCATCTCTTCGATGAAAGCGATATCAATGCCTTGCGCAAGCGCAAAATCAATTAAATCGAGAATCTCGTCGTCGTTTTTCCCCTTAATAATAACGCTGTTTAAACGGACCTTTGGGATTCCCGAGCGCTTGGCCTCGACGATGCCAGCGATGACTTGGTTAAGATCTCCGGTGCGTGTCAGTTCTTTGAAGCGGTCTGCTTTCAGGCTGTCTAGACTAATATTGAGTGAATCTACACCGCTCGCTTTGAGTTGCTGGGCTTGTCGCGATAGCTGTGACCCATTGGTGGTTATTGCTAAATGTTCGAGTTGTGGCAGAGAGCCGATTTTTGTGATGAGTGATTCAACACCGCGCCGAATTAGCGGCTCCCCTCCCGTGAGTCGTATTTTTCGACCCCCAAGTTCGACGAAGGCAGAGGCGATTTCGTAGAGCTCCTCGAGCGATAAAATCGAGGCTCTGGGTAAAAAGGTCATGTCTTCCGACATACAATAAATACAGCGGAAATCGCAACGATCCGTGACCGATAAACGCAAGTAACTGACATGTCTATTAAATTGGTCAATAAGCATAATTTATGACGGTCATCGCTGGGAAAAAAGGCGGTACTTTACACGGCGAAAGTACTGCGACAGGATAGCGCATGGGTATAAGTGAGGGAACGATAATGATAAAAAAATCTATCTTGCTGGCAGTACTTGCGTTTTGGAATGCAGCGGTTGGTGCTCAGACCAACTGCGATATGGGTGGCGATTTTGGATTTATTTGTGACTTCGTGGCACCCGAGGATATCGAACTTGCAGGCGATGAGCGCACGCTTTTGATCGGCGAGATGGTCTTGGGAGGCCGGCTGATTGCTGTGGACTCTGAGACCTATGATCGGACCGAGCTATTTCCAGCTAAGACTCGTGTGGGCACCAATGATTGGGGTGAGAGCAGTTGTGATGAGTCACCACAGGAAATGACGTTTCATGGCATCGATCTGCGTCAGAAAGCCGATCAAACTTGGCAACTGTTGGTGGTGAATCATGGTTTGCGTGAATCGGTCGAGTTCTTCGAGCTCTTCGTTGACGCCGACAGTATGCCCCTTGGATTGGTCTGGCGAGGCTGTGTTCTCTCGCCGAATGGCGAACTGATGAACGATGTAGCTGGTTTGCCGGGTGGTGGGTTTCTCAGCACTACGCCTTTTGTTGGTAACGAGACTTGGTCCACCATTAAGGCGCTGCTTGGATTCAATATTGGTCATGTAAGAGAGTGGTCGCCCACGAAAGGTTGGTCGATTATTGAAGGCACGCAAAGTCGCTACCCGAACGGTGTCATAGCCACCCCGGATGGCAATCAGTTTTATGTCAATTTGTATGTCGATGGGCTCGTTCGAGCGTTTCGGCGCGATGGCGAAATTCTGCAGCAGGCGACGGTCGTCAATGGCGATAATTTGAGTTGGGGCGAGGACGGTAAGATTCGGATCGTCTCGCATCGGACCGGCTTGACGCAGATGATGGCGGCACTTCGGACACAGCCTCACGAAAATTCGTCAGTACCCTTTGCTGTGATTGAGTATTCTCCATCGGATGGGTCGGTGCGAGATATTTTTGAGCATGATGGCTCTCTGTTTGGCGCCGCTACGGTCGCGCAAGAGGTCAATGGTCAGTTGTTTCTTGGCGCGTTCCGGGGTGAGCGCGTGGGCGTGATAGATCTTCCCCAATGAATCAAGAGCTGGATCTGGGGTTATGGATTGGCCCACTGCTTGCGCTGACAGCGGTGAGCGGTCTATTGGCCAGTGGTCAAAGCGCGGACCTGGCAATTGTGGTTGGCGTGGCACTGCTCTGTATCGTCTGGTGGATTTCAGAATCCGTTCCGATCCCGATTACGTCTCTGATTCCTCTTGCTGTATTGCCGATGTTCGGTATTTTGACACCGGCGCAAGTGGGACAGGCTTATGGCTCCCCGCTCATACTCCTTTTGCTTGGCGGTTTTCTGCTTTCTAAATCGCTTGAGCATACGGGTGCTCATCGTCGAATGGCCCTCGGCATGATTCGCTGGGTGGGTTCAAGCAGTGGTTTTCGTTTGGTGTTTGGCTTCAGTCTAGCGGCGGCTTTGTTAAGCATGTGGATCTCTAATACCGCCACGACGCTGATGTTGCTCCCAGTCGCGTTGGCTGTGCTTGATGGCGCCAGAGATCAAAAAAAAATAGCGCCAGCGCTACTGTTGGGTTTGGCATATGGCGCCAGTATTGGGGGGCTAGGGACTCCGATTGGCACCCCAGCTAACCTGATTTTTATGCAGGTTTATGAGACGACCACCGGTCAAGCGGTCTCTTTCGTGCAATGGATGTCATGGGGTTTGCCGGTCGTCCTAGTCTTAATTCCGTGTGTCGCTTGGTATCTTGCCCGTCATATTGATGCGCCGGTTCGAATTGATCTGCCCAGCGTTGAGCAATGGCATCCCAGTGAAAAGCGAGTGCTACTGATTTTTGGGTTAACGGCGCTGGCGTGGATTACGCGAACTGGACCCTTTGGGGGTTGGAGTTCTTGGTTGCACTTACCGACTGTGAACGACGCATCGGTGGCGCTTTTGGCAGTGGTCGCACTTGCCTCGGTGAGTGATGCCAGAGGAGGACGGTTGTTAACCTGGGAGCGCGCGGCCGAGATTCCGTGGGGGGTCTTGTTGTTATTTGCCGGTGGCATTTGTTTGGCTGCGGGTTTTGAGGCGTCTGGATTAAGCCAGGTCATTGCCCAGGTGCTGGTTGATCTGACCCAGTTGCCCACTTACTGGTTGATACTTTCTATTTGCTTGATCGTGACGTTCACTACAGAAACCACATCGAATACTGCCAGTACGGCGCTGTTAATGCCGATTTTAGCGGCGACCGCTATGGCGGGTGGTATTCGCCCGGAGCTCATTATGGTCCCCGCCGTCATGAGTGCGAGTTGCGCTTTTATGTTGCCCGTGGCTACTGCACCTAACTCGGTGGTTTTTGGCAGTGGTCGGATTGGTATTCGTGTTATGGCGCGCGAGGGGGCTGTGGTGAATCTATTTGCGGCTGTCGTGATCAGTTTGGTGTGTTTTGCGCTCTTAGGTTGAGTCAAGCGAGGGGTGGGCTAGCCCACCCCACCCCACCCCGGCAGTGACTTATAACAGAGCCATTATCGTTTCAGCAGAGCTGACATCGACACCGGCGCCTGGCTCGACATTTAAGTGGATGATCTTGCCATCTTCGATGATTGCCGCAAAGCGCTGGCTTCTTATGCCAAGACCGAATCCTGAGCCATCTAGTTCGAGCCCAAGAGCCTTAGTCAGTTCCCCGTTACCATCGGCGAGCATGACGATTTCTTCAGCATTCTGAGCTTTGCCCCACGCACCCATAACGAAAGCATCATTGACCGATAAACAGGCGATAGTATCGACACCTGCGGCTTTGATTTTATCTGCATTGACCACGTAGCCAGGTAGGTGGGTCATGCTACAACCGGGTGTGAACGCACCGGGCACAGCAAATAAAACGACTTTTTTACCAGAGCACAGGGTCTCGGTAGAGATATCTTCTGGACCATTCTCGCCCATTGTTTTGATGGTGCAGCTTGGGAACGTATCACCGACTTGAACACTCATGCCTTGTCTCCTTAAGGGTAGCTGATGAACGCCTTACGGCGCAGTGCGCTAGTGTAGCGCACTTTGTTGGGTGGCCACAGGGGTTTAGTGCAGGCGCCACCGCACGCTGCACCACTGCGCCTGCGTGCGAACCAAGTGATTAGTGGAGTCGCCGCTTGTACTCGCGAAACGGGAGGCCAGTCCAGCGCTTAAAAGCACGATAAAATGAGTTTGGTTCGGTGTAGCCCAGTTCATATGCGAGACTCTTACCCGGCAGCCAGCGCTCTTTGAGGAGCTGTTCGCAACGGTACTGCCTGGCTCTATCACTGAGATAAGAGAAGCAGGTGCTATCTTCTTTTAAGCGGCGTCTAAGCGTGCTTGAACTCATCCCAAGAGACTGGGAAATGGTATCAGCGTTACATTCAGATAGGTCGCTGTTGAGAAGCAGTTTGAGAACGGCTTGGGTTGTTTTATTGCGTTGATTGCCGAACTTGACCACTGGTGCATTGATGATTGGTGACCGGCCGCACAGGGTGTCACGCACCGCAATAGGTAATCCTTGCATGTTAACCTCCTTGTTAACAGAAACAAAAAATGGTGATCGTCAGGGCTTCATGCCCTCGAGTTACTTTACGGAGTTAGAGCGTAAGTGCAAGCTCATGATCGCATTTGATAGCAAGCAAACGCTTTCCTGATGCCATATGAGAACGCAACGCGATTGTGCAGGAATGCCCCCAAAATTAAGAGAAGGCATGAAGTGTCGTATTGGGTGTGCCCGTCTCGGGCTTACTGCGCCCTTGCCTGACCGGCGAGGACTATTATTTGGAAATAAAATGGAGCTGGCGAGAGGAATCGAACCCCCGACCGGCTGATTACAAATCAGCTGCTCTACCTACTGAGCTACGCCAGCGACTGGGGAGCGCCATAATAGGCAAACACGCTAGTGGATGCAATGCTTACTCTTAAACTTTTTTCGGTCTTTTTATGTTGACAAAGACACCGGTCCTCTGGAGAATATGCCGCCTTTCGGAGGGGTTCCCGAGTGGCCAAAGGGATCAGACTGTAAATCTGACGCGAAAGCTTCGGTGGTTCGAATCCACCTCCCTCCACCAGGAGTTAGAGCAAGGTAGTGCGGCGAAAGCGCAGCAGCTTGCAGGGCAAAGAAAGTGTTTGCTCAAAGGTTTAAGAAAGACTCTGCACTTGCGAAAGTGATGGCGGGGGAACAGCCGCAGAAGCAAGGAAGGCGCGGTGATTTAAAAGAGTGACATGGTAATGCGGGTATAGTTCAAAGGTAGAACCTCAGCCTTCCAAGCTGATGATGCGGGTTCGATTCCCGCTACCCGCTCCATAGTAAAGGAAGCTAATTGCTCATATAGCTCAGTCGGTAGAGCACTTCCTTGGTAAGGAAGAGGTCACCGGTTCAAATCCGGTTATGAGCTCCACTTCCTGATAAAACACGCAGCATTTATTCGTGAGTGCTGTTTAATGAGAGTAACGGCAGCAGCCGTTAAACGTAGCTGGCAGCGCTGGTTCAAGATTGAGGAGAGTGTCGTAATGGCAAAGGCAAAGTTTGAGCGTAATAAGCCTCACGTAAACGTGGGTACAATTGG
>OBNU01000038.1_pt1 | contig 20908 bp, 13 predicted proteins | sample 1494211 | NCBI WGS metagenome assembly OBNU01 (sample SAMEA3275559, study PRJEB22092) | marine metagenome | biome: ENVO:01000252 "freshwater lake biome"; feature: ENVO:00002042 "surface water"; material: ENVO:00000021 "freshwater lake" | collected 2014-06-21T10:00:00+00 | depth 2 m | reverse complement strand
TACTCAGTTCTTATCGCAGGCTCAGCGAGACCGGCCCTACTGACATCGTGATGGTAGATAAGTGCACGAAGGCTCAGCGAGACCGGCCCTACTGACATTGTCATGGTAAATGAGTACACGAAGGCTCAGCGAGACGGGCCCTACTGACATTGTGATCGTAGATGAGTGCATGCAGGCTCAGCGTGCGCGGCGAGACCAAAAGCTAAGCACTTCGACATGCGGAGTTTGCGGATAAAGGTCAATGGGCTGAAGTTCGATCAACTCGAACCGGGGGTCAAGACCTTCGACATCGCGCTGAAAACTTGCCAAATCACAACTGATGTAAACAATCCATTGCAGATGCGAGAGTGAATCGACCAACATCGATAACCCCGCAAACCCCTCGCGCGGCGGATCAAGCACCAGTAACTTCGCGTTCGGGAGGGCCTCGGCAATCTGTTTGCCCGATAACCCACCGATCAGGTCAAGTTCAAGCGCAGTGACTTCGGGTAAGCTCGCGGCGAGCTCCACCAAGGCCTCGGCCGATACTTCGGCAGCCACCAGCGGCCCTACACCAGCAGCAACCAACTCATGCGTGAAATTACCAGAACCGGCGAACAACTCTAATGTCGCGAGCCCACGCGGAAGCGAATGCACATGCTGGCGCAGCCAAGCTTGCATCCATTCATTCTGCGCGGTATTGCCTTGTCTGAACGGCAATCGTTGATTGTAAGATACCTGCTCAAGCGCAAGACCATCCTCGATATCAATCGTGAGCCAACGCTTACGCCGCTTGCCAATCGCCAGATCTTGCTGCCGAATCTGATGCAACAGCTCATTATTGTGATCAGATAAGACGGGGCAATGTGTGACATCGACCACCGCGTCACTGCTGGCCGCTACAAAGCCCAATGCGCTGGACGTTGCCTTGAACTGCGCCCTGTTGCGATACCCTAACTCTTGATCAGAGGGTTGAATCGGCTTGGCCGAAGGCCAGTGCCTGTGATCACATAGCGCTTGCACGCGTGCCTGCTTCGCCTCTAGCTGAGCCGAATACGCCATAAAAAGCCACGCGCAGCCACCGCAATGCACCGAGTCAAATCCATGCACACCACATGGGGGCTCGCGGCGATCCTGATGAGCCTGCACAAGCACCTCGACCCTGCCCTGGGCGTAGGATTTTTGGCGACCTGTAATAACGATCTGTGCGTGCTCACCATGCCACACGCCCGGCACAAAAATCACTTCGCCATGATGCCGAGCAACGCCTTCACCGTGACTATTAAGATCCACAATCCCGACCACCACCGTGGCTCCCACTTCGAGCCTTGGCTGTTGGCGACTTCTTCGAGACCCCTTAGTGGGTTGCCATTTCATCACTTAGACTCCCGCCACAAACCATAGACTGATCAGAATGATCATCGCCGCCGCCACCTTATTCATCAATTCCGCTTGGCCCGGCGATGACACCCACTGGGCGAGTGTTTTTCCACCCGTCGCATACAAACTCATTGCCACAAACTCAGACACGAGAAAAATAGGGATCAGGATAGCCAGCTGCGACGCAATGCTTTGATTGTCAGTCAGAAAACCCGGCAGTATCGCAATCAAGAACGCCCATCCTTTTGGATTCAACACCGCGGTGGAATACCCCAGCACCGCCAGTTTGATAGGGGCTATGCTTTGCGCGGCCGCACTACCCAGTTCCGTAGCGCCCGCCTGCCGCCACATGGATATCCCAACGAAAAGAAGATAAGCAGCGCCGATCCAGGTCAGCCATTGCAACGCGTCCGGCTGCCAGGCCACAACTCGGACGACCCCAAGCGCGACACTGATCGCTACCGTAGCCACACCAGCCAGTTCGCCCGCCATCATCCACAGAGTGCGACGGTAACCGAAGCGCATACCGAGCGTGAACGCCAGGGTCATGCACAAACCAGGTGTCATAGAAATCGCGAATATAGTCGCTGCGAACAACAGCGTTGCTTCAAGGGTCATGAGTGAGCGGTTGACTGTCCTTGGTAAGAGTCGTTGAAAGCGTCCAGTTCTTGGTATTGGGTGTGATGACAGGCACTACACTTGGACCCAGCCAGCGCCTTGAACCGCCTTATTGCGATGGGCACCTCGGCTCAGATCTTAGTGCGCGAAGCATAGCAACTATTGGGGCGGGTGACCTCTCTTTTATAGTCAGGTCGGCCAAACGGCAACACCGCTCGATTCACACGGGACAGATCTCTGGCGCATCTACTGATAAGATCTACCGAATTCTGCGGCGCTACTTTTTCTTGCGACCCAAGCATCAAGCGTTACATTTCCCTCGATGATCCATTAAGCTAGCTGCACACAAATTACTCACGCTATCAGTCGACATTACTCGCTGACGTAAGCCTAAGGAAACCCGATGCCAGATCGTGATTTCAAAGAAAGTGCCATTCGCTATCACACCCATCCCACTCCCGGAAAACTCGCCATTAGGCCGACCAAGCCATTGGCAAATAAACGAGATCTTGCGCGCGCCTACTCGCCAGGTGTGGCCTATCCCTGTGAAATCATCGCCGAGTCGCCAGAGCGAGTCGCTGAACTGACGGCTCGCGGCAACTTGGTGGCCGTCGTGACCAACGGTACTGCTGTCTTAGGATTGGGCAACATTGGGCCGCTAGCCTCCAAGCCAGTCATGGAAGGCAAGGCTGTATTATTTAAAAAGTTTGCGCATATCGACGTGTTCGATATCGAAATCGACGAGACCGATGTTGATAAGTTCGTTGATATTGTTGCTTCATTAGAACCCACCTTTGGGGGCATCAACTTAGAAGATATCAAGGCACCTGAGTGCTTCGAAATTGAAAGACAACTCCGAGAGCGGATGAATATACCCGTCTTTCATGACGACCAGCACGGTACCGCAATTGTTGCAGCAGCGGCGATCTACAACGGACTGCGGCTGGTCGACAAGCAGATTGAAGATATCAAACTGGTCGTGTCGGGTGCGGGCGCCGCAAGTATCGCGTGCGTTGACTTACTGGTGAGTATGGGCCTCAACAAAAACAATGTTCGGATGCTCGATCGAACCGGCGTGATTTACGCGGGTCGCACCGAAGGTATGAACAAGTACAAGCAAGCCTATGCCGTCGAAACCAATGATCGGACTATTGATGACGCGATTACCGATGCAGACCTCTTCATGGGACTCTCGGGGCCGGGTGTACTCAACGGTGAATTGGTGAAGAAGATGGCCAGGGATCCGCTGATTCTAGCAATGTCTAACCCAACACCCGAGATCATGCCAGAAGAAGCTATAGCGGCTCGACCTGATGCAATTCTAGCCACCGGACGCTCCGACTATCCCAATCAGGTGAACAACGTTTTATGCTTCCCCTTCATATTTAGGGGCGCTCTCGATTGCGGCGCGACCACTATCAATGAGGCAATGAAAAAAGCGGCAGTTACCGCGATTGCCGATCTTGTGCACCGTGAAATTACCGAAGCCGTGGTCGAGGCCTATGCGGGCGAAGAGCTGAAGTTTGGACGCAACTATCTCATTCCAAAACCGTTTGATGCCCGCTTGATCGAAGATGTACCGCTCGCGGTAGTGAAGGCTGCCATGGAGAGCGGCGTGGCAACTCGCCCCATACATGATTTGGATGCTTATCGTAATCGGCTCCAATCTTACGTCAGTGGCAGCCGACTGTTTATGCAACCCACAATCGATTTGGCGCGCGCGAATCCAGCCAAGATCGCTTACGCCGAAGGTGAAAATGACGATGTCCTGCTGGCAATGCAAGCAATCATTGACGAAGGAATAGCAAAGCCAGTATTGCTGGGGCGACCGAGTGTCATTGAAGCCAAAATTGCGGATCTTGGGCTCAGAATCAAGATCGGTAGCGATGTTCAGGTCATGAATATAGATGCAAGTGATTTAGAAGCGAAGTATTGGCAGCATTACCACCAAAAAGTCGGTCGCTCGGGTGTATCGGTAGAGGCTGCCAAGACCACTGTTCACACCAATGCCACTGTCATGGCTGGCCTGCTGGTTGATATGGGCGAGGTCGATGGCATGATCTGTGGCAAGGTCGGCCGTTTCGACCGCCACCTAAAGCATCTCAGTGGCTTTATCCAGCCTTCACGACCCTCAGGTGTACTCTCGTCAATCTGTGCCTTGTTACTCGAAGATGGGCCGCTCATTATTGCGGATCCGTTCGTCAACGTAGATCCCACCGAAGACGAGATCGTTACCATTGCGCAAGACGCCATTGAATACGCCAAAAGATTCGACATAGTGCCTCGAGTCGCGCTGCTATCACATTCCAATTTTGGCACCTACGAAGACGCCTCGGCGCTCAAAATGAAACAAGCGGCAGCGCAATTGAGAAACCTGCGGCCCGACGTACAAATCGACGGTGAAATGCACTCTCTGTCTGCGTTGAACCCTCAGCTCCGAGACACCATTTTTGAACACAATCAAATCGATGGTCGCGCCAACGTACTGATTATGCCGAATATGGATACCGCCAGTATCGCGCTGGGCTTGATTCGATCTCTTACTGAAGCAAGATTGGTGGGACCCTTTCTGTATGGTCTGGAAAAACCGGTACACATTTTGATCCCGTCTGTCTCTGGTAGAGGGATCCTGAATATGACTGCGCTGGCAGTGGCAGATATTCACCTGCGTAAAGTGAGCGCCAATTAGGCGCTTACTTGCGGACAACCCTGTATTCTTTCAAGAACCGCGCACTTATCTTTGGCGGCGCGATATCTCTGATAAGCACTGATGATTTATAGCCTCTTAGGTCATGGCAATAGCCTGTCAAGAGAATTGGTCTCAATATTCCCCACCAACTGGTCCTACCCAGCAAAATGAAACTGCGCTATGTAGGAAGTCTGCAAGGTTCTAAATAATAAGAAAGGATCTGACATTCACTTTAGGGGAAAGAGACTATGCAACATCGCCAAGGTTACACCATGCAGAGACACCTCAAGAAGACTGCAATCGCTGCGGGCGTTTTATCCGCCTGCTTCATGCTAGATTCTAAACCGGTTTATGCGCAGGCGAGCGCCTTAGAAGAAGTCATCGTCACAGCAAACAGACGTGAAGAAAGCCTGCAAAGCGTCGCGATGGCGGTATCTGCCTTTAGCGAAGATATGATGCGCGATCAAGGCATCGTCGATCTCAAAGGTATCACTGAACGTACACCTGGGTTCACTATGGGCACCTTCAACCCTGGCCAGCCACAGCTTTACATTCGCGGCATTGGTTCGAACGAAGACGGCGCTGGGGGAGATCAATCTGTCATCGTATTTATCGATGAGGTCTACATCGGTCGCTCAGCCGGTATGGATATTGACTTATTTGATCTTGAGCGAGTAGAGGTCCTCCGCGGCCCTCAAGGTACCCTGTTCGGCAAAAACGTGGTGGGCGGCGCGGTCAATATGATCACCCGCAAGCCCACCGAGGACACGGTCATGCAGGTGGAAGCGACCCTCGGTGATTACAATGCAACGACATTGCGCGGCTTAATCAGCGGCGAGCTCTCAGAGGGCGCTTATGGCAAAGCCTCGTTCTCAACTCGCCGCAGAGATGGCTATTTTAAATCAGCAGTCAATGAATTGCCGCAGTACACTGGCACCAAAGTCGCCGATACGCATGACGTCAATTCTGACAGTATGCGATTAGGCCTGCGTTTTGTACCCTCTGAAGACCTCGAGATTAACTTGTCGGCCAGCTACTCCCAAATCGACAAACTCGGTCAACCCGACCACTTCATCGAGCCACCCACTGCACCAGGCGTTGGCTATGTCGCGAGTGCTGCACTGATCCCTAACTATGACAATAAGATCCACACGGGGTTGTTTGTGGATGCGGGCTCCTTTGAAAGCACCTCAAACAGCTTTATGGCGAGGGTGGACTGGGACATCCGCGATGACCTTATGTTGACCTCTATTACGTCGGTCAGAAACGTTGATGCCGAAAACGTCGATGCGATCGGAGGCACTCAAAGTGGTAATCCATTAAACCAGCTATATGCATCGGTACTTGCCCCCGGAACGACCATTTTGTATGGAGCAAACTTCTACACCGACGAATCAGATACCTTTACCCAAGAGTTGAGATTGACCTCTACCGGCGATGGCCCGCTGCAATGGGTTGGCGGACTGTACTACATGACAGAAGAGACTCGCCGAATCGAGAGCATTGGTGTTGGGGTCGATGTCGCACTTCCGGGTGGCGTGATTTTTGGTGCTGTGCCTTACCTTCCGGGATCAGATGATCAGAATAACGAGACCTCTTCGATGGCCATTTTTGGTCAGGCAACCTATGACCTTACTGACAAGCTCAGCATCACCGCAGGGGCGCGATACACGTCTGAAGAAAAAGATATGGATCGAACCGGTACCGCTGATTTGCTCGGCATTGTGGGCGCATTTGACTTTGAAACCAGCGAAGACTGGGGTGAACTGACTACGAAATTGTCGGTGGAGTATCAACAAACCGATGACTTGTTCTGGTATGCCACCTACTCTGAAGGCTTTAAATCGGGTGGATATCAGGGCCTCGCAGCCACCGAGATTGCAGCAGCAAGCCCGTTCAACCCTGAGTTCGCTGAGTTATTAGAAGCCGGTGTTAAGTCAGAATGGTTCAACAAACGCATGCGATTGAATGCGTCTGTGTTCACAACTGATTACCAAGATCTTCAGATTCTACAGCTTTTAGTGCCCGATTCGCTGGCAGCTCAAGGTATTCAAACCGGCGTGCTTGTTACCCAAAATGCTGCCGATGCCACTGTTGAAGGGTTGGAACTCGAGTTTACCGCTTTTCCAGTTGAGAACCTGACTGTTCAAGGGAGTGCAACTTGGCTTGATACGGCGTTTGACAACTTCAGCGTGCCCTCAGGCTACACAGCACCCGGTGAGGGACTGACGGATCGCAGCGGCAACGGATTGCGAAATGCACCAGACTTCGCCTATAACCTTTTGGTACGCTACGACTGGCAGCTGGCTTCGGGTGCCTCTTTGGCAGCTCAGGTTGACTGGCGATACAAAGATTTGGTGTGGCAGGATCCCGATAACCTCCTGTTTTCTGCAGTACCTGAGTATAACGCTGGCGACCTCCGGCTAACCTATACTACCGCTGCTGGCAACACCCAGGTCAGCGCATGGGTAACAAACTTCACCGACGAAGACTATTTTCTGCACAATTACCCAACCTTGGGCGTAGGGAACGCGACACCAGCACCACCTAGGATGGTGGGTTTAACCATGTTTTGGCGCAACAACTAACTTTGTTACAAGACACAAGGAAGGCGGGGTAACCCGCCTTTTTTTATGACCTCATGTTAATCGTCAGACCCCGCTTTCGTCGCTAAGATTCGTTATACTCACGCAAAACATAGGAGTCATTATGAAAATGAGAGCACATACACTAGCGATCCTGATCGGTTTGCTCCTTGCACCTCGGGTCATGGCGAGCGATAGCCAAGAGATAACACTCATGAAAGTCTACAAAAGCGAAACCTGTGGCTGCTGCCTTCACTGGATGGCGCATCTCGAGGAACATCAAATCAGCTCAGAGGGCGTTCATCCGCAGAACCTGGCCAGTTTCAAAGAGGCTTTTGGTATCGCCCCTCAGTTCCAATCGTGCCACACGGGCGTAATTGATGATCGCTTTGTGTTCGAAGGCCACGTTCCTGCCAAACATATCAAACAGTTTTTAGAGAGTCCGCCAAGCGGAGCAATCGGCCTGTCGGTACCTGGCATGCCGGTAGGAAGTCCTGGCATGGAAATCGGGGACCGGTTTGATCCTTACACAGTGGTACAGTTAAACGCTGATGGTACAACCCAGCCCTTCGCTCAAATCTCAACACCCTCTGATCAGTTCTAACCGTTTAAGGAGTTCTAGTGGTTCTATTCTGCCAACTTATTTGGCCCTGAACTGATCGAACCTTCAGCCGCCTGTGACAGCTGAAGGCTCTTGTTAGAGGTCGACAAGTTACTGACCGAAGTTATAACGTAAGGTCAAACCCGTCATCCTCGGCTCCATATAAGTGCCACGAGGGAGCCCAAGGAATGATCGACTCGCGTAGATAATATCGTCATTATCGGTGAGATTCTTGACCCAAGCATGCACGGACCAAACACCAGAGCTCGGCTCATAGCCAACTCGAGCGTTCGATAGATCATAGCTCTCTACCGAGTTGATCGCGGCATTATTCGCGTTGGTGTAGAAGTCATCGCGATAGTTGTAGTCGAGTTGCGCCACCACCTCGCCACCCGCGACCGGGAGCCGCGCTTCTAAGGCTATGCTATAGCTTGTTTCGGGCGCATCGGCGAGCTTATTACCATCGAAGTCGATACCTGCGCCGCCACCATTTTTAAACGAATCAAAAGCGCTGTCGGTATAGCCATAGGTCGCCCACAGGGTGAGGTAATCTGACAACAACACTTCGATATCGGCCTCGACGCCAGAGCTGCTCACTTCACCAGCGTTGGTCAGCGTAGCGACGGTACCGCCATTTGAGAGCTCAACAAACTGACGCACCTGAAAATCATCATACTGCGCATCGAAGTAAGCCACATTGACCCGCGCACGCCCGTCCCAAAGTGTCGTTTTGATGCCCAATTCGGCACTGTTGACCGACTCATCACCAAATGCGAGTTGTTCTAGTGTGCTGACAAAATCGACATTCCAGCCGCCACTTTTAAAGCCGCGCCCATAGCTGGCGTAGAGCATGGTGTCGTCTGAAACAAAATAGTTGAGCCCGAGTTTCGGTGAAATATCGTCGGTGCTGAAATCGTCGGTGTAACTCGCATTCAAGAACATTCCGGTGGTGTCGGTGATATTGAACACAACATCTTTTTTCTCGTAGGTATAACGAACGCCACCTGTGAACTGTAATTTTTCAGACAGTTGTACATTGCCGTGGAGATAAGCGGCATAAGAGTTCACATCGACCTTGGCGGGAACCGAGACGCCAACGACACCCCCCAGCAATGCGGCAGAGCTGTCGGATTCATTGGTTTGATCAAAATAATATAAACCCATCGTGTAATCGAGTGTGTCACTGCCAGCGGAGACCCATCGAAACTCTTGAGATGTATGCTCACTGACCTCGCCGAGAGCGCTCGTTACCCGACTGTAAGGACTGGTAATCACCTGAGAATCGGTATAGTCCTCTTCAGCATTATTTTTGAAGTCTGTTTTTCGATAGCCTGTTAATGAAGAGAACGTCATACCGTTGTTGAGCTCATGGTTCACGACTAGGCTGAAACCCTCTAGCTCTATGTCCTGACGCTGCGGTTCATCGAATCTTACTTCATAAGGGTTGGGCGCATAGGCAGGCGAATTCACCAACACTTCTCGGCCATGAAAAGGCGCTTTACGCTCATCTCGATCAACCGATAAAGTGGCATTCGTGGTCTCGTTTTGGTAGCGCAATTGCACCCGAATGGATTGATCATCCAAGCCATTCAAATCATCACCCGTAAAGAGATTCTTAACATAACCATCGCGCTGGGTGTCGTTCACCATGACTTTAGCAAACAGATTGTCGCTTAAAGGTGTATTCAACATCGCCGTAACCGACTGCCGGCTGTAGTTCCCGATCTCGGCTTTGACGAAGCCATATACGTCATCGGTTGGGGCTTTGGTGGTCAGTGAAATTGCTCCAGCCACCGTATTTTTACCGAACAACGTCCCCTGAGGTCCACGCAGCACCTCGATACGCTCTAAGTCGAGTGTCGCTTGATTGGCCGCCGCAGAACGACCAACGAATAAGCCATCCACATAGACACCGACTCGATTATCGTAGCCGGGATTGCGAGAAAAATCAGACACGCCGCGAATTCCGATACTCGAATTCGATCGCCCATTGGGGCTTACGGTGAGATTGGGCGTGGCGTACTGTAAATCCGCCAAGGTCGCGGTATTAATGCGGTCTAAGTCGCTCGATGTGAAAGCGCTAATCGCGATGGGGACATCCTGCAGACTTTGTGCTCGTTTTTGGGCAGTGACCACCACCTCTTCTAATTGGAGCCCCTCTGCATAAGCCAGATTGCCGATGAACGTGCTAACAGCCACAGCTAGAAATGATTTTTTCATAGTTATTATCCCGAGATAGATTAAGACAGTTTCATGGTAGCCATCCGGTGATTCTTTTGACCAATGCCAATTTCTACGGTGATGGATACTAAACTGTATGGACTTTATGCTCGGTTCGTATCGCCCCCTGCCAAATAAGCATTGGTCTATCTGCGTCGGTATGATTATCATCTTCGCTTACTGTCACTTTCTTGGAACGCCACATGAAGCTATCTCGTTTTCCTCGCCTCCACTTTGCGCATCTACCTACACCATTAGAGCCGATGCCACGACTCACCGAAGCCCTAGGTGGCCCGCAGCTCTGGATCAAACGAGATGATTGCACCGGCCTCGCCGGTGGTGGCAATAAAACCCGCAAGCTCGAGTTTTTAATGGGCCAAGCGGTCGCTGAAGGTGCAGATACCATTATTACGCAAGGTGCCACGCAGTCGAATCATGCACGACAAACCGTAGCCATCGCGGCCAAACTCGGCCTGCGTTGTGAATTGCTGTTAGAAGACAGGGTGGGAACGGATCAAGAAGATTACAACTACAACGGCAATGTGTTGCTAGATCATATTTTAGGGGCATCTCTGCATTATGTGAGCGCTGGTACGGATATGAATGCCGCCATGGAAGCTATGGCAGCCGAGCTAGACCGAAAAGGGCAGCGCTGCTTTGTAATACCAGGCGGAGGCTCTAACGCGACAGGTGCACTGGGTTATGTCAACGCTGCACTCGAGCTCGCTCAGCAAGCTAATGATCAAAGCTTGGTGATTGACTGCTTAGTGCATGCAACCGGAAGTGCCGGTACTCAGGCTGGCCTCGTCGCAGGCATGGTTGGTGCAAGAACCGGGATACCGGTATTAGGTATTGGTGTTCGTGCGCCCGATAAGGTGCAGCACGCCAATGTCCTTAAGCTGGCCAATGCGACCACCAGCCATCTTGGCCTGGGCGATCTGGTAAGCGCAGATGATGTTTTAGTCAATTGCGCCTACGTAGGTCAGGGCTATGGCATATCAACCGAGGCAAGCCTTGAGGCAATTGACCTGCTCGCCAAAACAGAGGGTATTTTGCTCGATCCTGTCTACTCTGCTAAAGGTATGGCAGGGTTGATCGATCTCATTCGGCGCGGTGAGTTCAGCGCTGATCAAAACATCGTTTTTCTGCACACCGGTGGTAGTCAGGCCTTATTCGCTTATCGAACTGAATTCAACGTCCCCCACTATCGGCTATGACCCCCCGCGTGCCACTTTGGCTCATGACTCTGCTGGCATTAATTGCCGGCGTGATTTTTGGTTTTTGGTTCCCAGCCGTCACCGTCGTGGCGGCCCCTATTGGTCAGCTGTTCTTGCAGGCGCTAAAAATGCTCGTTGTGCCTCTAGTGCTTGTGTCCATAACGCATGCAGTGGGCTCGATCAGTAGCGTCGGTGCAGCCGGAAGAATCGGTTCATATTCGGTGCTCGGTTATGTCTTTACCACTTTGACCATCGTGCCCTTGGGATTCGGCTTGATGTATTTCATCGAGGTTCAACCTCTTAGCATCTCGGCCTCAACTCTCGAGCCCGAAGTGGCTGACGCGGGTATCGATCTGAGTCAAATTATTCCTGCCAACATTGTCGATGCGATGGCGCAGGGAAACGTGCTTGGTTTGATCGTCTTTGCTTTATTATTGGGGCTGGCGGCAAATCGTGCAGGCGACGCTGGACGTCAATTCCGCGAGTTTATGGGCTCAGCTATGAAAGTCGTTCAGGAACTTACCGCTATCGTGATCGCTTTTGCGCCACTCGGGGTATTCAGTTTAATGGCAACCACGACAGCCCAGTATGGTCTCGATGTGATTAAGCCACTGCTTCAGCTGATTATTGTGGTGTACCTAGGCTGCCTGTTGCACGTTTTATTCACCTTACATATCTTGTTGCGACTTGGCGCCAAGCTCAGTCTGTCCTCGTTCTTAGCGGGCGTGTTTCCGGCTCTTTTGATGGCCTTTTCAACAACAACCGCTGCCGGCACTCTGCCCGAAAGTATGCGTTGCGCCGAGCAAAATTTAGGCGTCAAATCACAGGTGAGCCGCTTCGTATTGCCCGTTGGGGCCACCATCAATATGGATGGCACCGCACTTTACCAATTGGTGGTTGCTCTGTTCGTGGCGCAGTGGTTCGGTGTTGAATTAACCATTGCGCACTACCTGACGTTAAGCTTTACCGTCGTTTTAATGAGTATTGGTACTGCAGCCATTCCATCGGGAGGGTTGGTCGTTTTATCAACAGTGCTAGCCAGCATCGGCTTGCCACTAGAGGCCGTCGCCATTGTGGCAGGAATAGATCGAATCCTGGATATGGCCAGAACAACCGTCAATGTAGCGGGCGATCTTACAGTGACCACTATCATCGATCATCAGTTGCGAGAGACCCATGTTTAGACGCGCGCTTTTACCTCTGCTAATCATTACGTTACACGCGCTTTCAAGCTCGGCAGATTCAGCACAGACCTACGACCTCGTCATCGCTCATGGGCGAGTGCTCGACCCCGAAACACAGCTCGATCAAACGTTAAACATCGGTATTAGTAACGGTAAAATTGCAAGCCTAAGCCGTGAACCTTTAGTGGGTAAGAACTCTATCGATGCTCAAGGTTTACTCGTAGCGCCGGGATTTATAGATCTCCATAGCCACGCAGTCACCCCCACCGGACAGCGATACCAATTGTTTGACGGCGTCACTACCGCCCTTGAATTAGAAGCAGGCGCTTACCCTGCAGATCGTGTCGGTCAGTCGCTCGACAGCAAGGCTCTCATCAATTATGGCGCATCGCTGGGTTATCTTTGGCTGCGTCAATGGCGCTTGAGTGATCGTTATCAAGCTTCTTTAGTCCACCCTGTTGGCGAGGCCGATGGACGCAACCCAAACTGGGAAGCACTATCGCCCCAGTCCGTTTTTACCGAAACCCTGTCACAAAAGCACATTGCGGAGTTACAGAGCGCGATCAAAGACGAGTGGCGTCAGGGTCATTCACTCGGGATTGGCTTGCCTATCGACTACTTAAAATTCGGACTCAGTGATGCCGAGTTAAATGCTATTTTCACCACCGCCGCAGAGCTAGATGCGATTGTATTCATTCATGCAAGGCGCACCCCAGTAGGTGACCTTGGTGGATTAAACGAATTAATCGAATTAGCTCGCACAAGTGGTGCCGCCATTCACTTTTGTCACCTCAACTCCAACGCTTTAAAAAGCATCAGTGATTATCTTGAACTCATTGAGCAAGTGCGGGTAGAAGGGCTCGATTTATCGACCGAGGCCTACCCTTACGAGGCCGGTAGCACCCAAATTGGGGCAGCGGCATTCAAAGGAGATTGGCAAACACTCTACGGCATGGACTTTGATGATATCGTCTGGGTCGCTACCGGCGAACGCTTAACCGAAGCCTCTTTCCATGACTATCAGCACCAGACACCCGAGGGTTATATCGTGCTGTTCAGCAACGACATGGCCTCGGTGGACCAAGCTATGTTAGATCCGCAGACCATCGTCGCGAGTGACGCGATGCCAGCCCCGAGCGATGACGCCAAAGTTCACCCCCGTGGCCGTGGCACCTTTGCGAGAACGCTGCATCGATATGTCCGGGAACAAAATGCACTCTCATGGCTTGATGCCATCGAAAAAATGACTTTACTACCCGCTCGGCGCCTAGAGCACATGGCTCCAAGCTTCGCTCGTAAAGGGAGAATACAACTTGGTATGGACGCAGATATCGTCGCGTTTGATCCCAACCGTGTCCAAGACCAAGCGTCTTATGAAGACCCTAATCAGCCCTCAATGGGTATGCAGTATGTTCTGGTGAACGGCACGCCAATCGTGCAGCGAGGTAAGCTTGTTCATGGCGTTTATCCGGGTCTCAAAATCACACTCACGGGCCATCGGTAAACAGCGGATTCGGTGCATTAACGATCGCTTGAATGCTCTCTCGCTCATCATTCTTGCGCCAGTATAAGCGGATATCGAGTTCAATTTCAGGCAGCGGGAGCTTACACAAAAAGCCCGTTACAAGATCTTGAGCGACCAAACTGTGGGGCAACCAAGCGATCCCACTCCCCTGACGTACCAGCTCGTGAACACTCTCTGACTGGGCAGTAATATAAACGGGTTCGAACACCAGCCCTTCATTTAAGTCAGTGATCCTGGTCTGAATGATATGACCAAAGAAAGAATCGTTTGGAAAGCCAATCAGCGGCAGGTGCGATTGAGTCCCAACCTCGACCTGAAAGGTTTCCATGTGGCTTCTGGCGACCACGGGAACCAGCGAATCTATCCCCAACGAAGATGACCCCAGACCCTCTGTCACAAACAAAGGATCCGCTGCACTATCGTGATAGCACAGCAGCAGATCGGCATTACCCACCAAGAACTGCTCGATACAGTCATGCATATTGGCCGCGTTGACACGCAGATTATTTTGGTCGCTGAGGAGTGGCCGAATAGACTGAAACCAACGCGGGCAAATCGAAACACTGAGCGAGTGCTGTGTAGCGACCACAATGGATCCACTGAGCTTGGCGTGATCATTGGCTTTACGTTGCAGCGTTCGAACGTGATCAAGCAATTGTTGAATCTCGTCGATCATGGTTTCGCCAGCGGGTGTGAGCTTCGCAGGATACGCGTTACGGTCTACCAAACTGGTGCCGAGCCAGTTTTCTAAGGCGCGAATACGCCGACTAAACGCCGGTTGCGTGATGTGTCGAACTTCAGCAGCTTTGGTAAAGCTGCCATGCTTAACAAGGGCGAGGAAGTCCTCGAGCCATTTGCTCTCCATGCTATCTGCTCCTAGATGAAACGCTCCCACACTATGCTAACTTGAATAGAAAATGGCAAGTGAAGAGTGACCATTGGCGCATGAGAGAGTTCCAGAGAAGGGGCCTAGAAAGACCCCTTTCGCAAAGTGAACCGCCAAGGCTGAGCACCCACGGTGTTAGTGGCTATGACCACCTGAGGTCTCGACTGGTTTCAAGTTCTGCTTATATTTTAGATACTCCCCAGCACGAAAGAACTCCTGATCTTCATGGTCGCCAAGATCAGCGAAATCAAAGGTTGCGTAAGCACTCACTCGCTCCAGACTATCCTCTAGAATGTCGTCATCCGTGATGAGTTGATCGAGGCGCCAATGCGCCACTTTGCCACCACTTTCAGTCTTCACGACCAGTGGAAGCTTAAGCTCGACCAAATACTGCACCTCTGTCGTACTCTCCTCGGTCGTGAAGTCGGCCATAGCCACCTGAAGGCACTGAAACTTCGTGTTGCCCAGCTGTCTCATCGACTCAAAACGCCCTGCGGGAAATAGTTCGTAGATCACTTCCCAGCCCGCAGGGGCAATATCAAAAGAGGGTTCGTGTTCAACGCCCTTTTCTTCTAAATCGAAGTACTCGGTGACACCGACTCTGTTCTCACCATAATGCTCATAAATACGAGTCATGAACTCCGACTCCATTAAGTAAACAACGCGGGCAGGTGTCTGCCGTAAAACCGTAAGTTTCTTCTCATCACCATTCTCAGAAATCGTGTAAGAGGCACCAATAATATCTGCTGGCGTCAGGCAGTCTGACGCCGAGAAGCTCTGTAAGGGTAAGACTAAGAGCGCAACGCTCCATAGAATAAGAAAACTCTTCATACAATTTGCTCCAAAAAAAACCGCCACATAAGTGGCGGTGTAAATCATTAGTCAGTGGATGACTTAATCAAGTGCGCTATTAGCGCGGCTGATCAGATCGACTGCGTAATCCATAAAATGGAAAATCGCGTTCTGCTCATTGGTACCGCGGACCAGAGAAGCTCCGGGCCCATGACCATAAACTGCAATGTCTTCACCAGCGTGTGTCTCTGATGTCAGAGGGATAAGTGCTTCTTGGTGATATCCTGGCGCCTCGGTATCGATAGAGCTGATATCCACTCGACCGCTCGTGATTGGACAGCCGTACCCGACGTCAGAATCAGTCTCTGCACCCAAGTCACAAAAGCCGCGGCCATTAGTGTACGTGAGTGTGGTGAAGGGAAGGCCATCTGCTGCCAGCTGCGGGGTGTCGTTGCCTGCATAAATTGCTTTACCCAAGATCGGATTACCACGTCGAACGTATCCACCAATGGTCATCACATGACTGTGATCTGCCGTCACAATGATGAGCGTATCTTCATCACTGGTCAGACGGTCAGCAGCAGCAACAGCCTTAGCCATTTCGATAGTATCCGCGAGAGCGCCGGCCGCATTACCTGCGTGGTGAGCATGGTCAATTCGACCTGATTCAATCGACAGAAAATAGCCGCTAGGGTTGTTGTCAAGAATCTGTATCGCCTTCTCTGTCATTGCCGATAACGAAGGCTCACCCAGAATATCGTTGCCGCGATCGAGTTCGTACTGCATGTGCGACTCGTTAAAAATAGCCATCAACTTCTGAGTAGACTCGGTATTAACGGCGTCAAAGTCGGCTTTGTCGTGCGCTACGGTGCCATTTGGATACTTAGTCTGCCACTCTGTGAATAGGTTGCGACCATCAGTTCGATCACCCTCTGCACCCGCAGCAGCTGGCTTCTCGACATTGGCTGCGACATCATTCGGTAAGAAGTGACGTCGACCACCGCCCATAACCACATCAATACCGTCAACGCTCGCGCCCGAAATTCGAGCTTCTAGTCGATCCTCAAGACTGATCAACTGTGATGCGATATCTTCAGCACCGCAGCCTGCAGGTACGTCCGAAATATCTTCGTAGTTACGATCGACTGACTTGGCATAATTCGCTGCAGGCGTCGCATGGGTGATCCTGGCAGTCGAAATGATACCAGTTGACATGCCTGCGATTTCTGCAAGTTCAAGAGCCGAGGTCAAGACATTGTCAGCTGTGCCAGTAGTACAATCCCCTCGAGTCACAGTCTCATCGTAGCCGAAGGTTCCAATATCCGTCTTAACCCCAGTGACCATTGCATTCATAGTACCCGCAGAATCTGGTACTTGAGAGTTGGCATTATAGACTTTGATAAAGCCGGCTTGAGGAAAACGATCGAAAGACAAATCATTGGATTCAGGGCCATCAAAATTCGATGACAAGCTATCATCCCAAGTCATCCCTTTTTGCTCACCTTCCCGTATACGCGCAGCGGTTACTGTAGAAACACCCATTCCATCGCCAACAAATAAGATCACGTTTTTGGCTGACCCACGGATTTCTTTAATTTCCTGTGCCGACATCGCCTGCAGACGACCTTCATCGTTCACGAAAAAGGCGTTGTTCGTGTTGCTCAGCAAATCAACCCGCGATAGCTTCACCGACGCATCCAAGCCGTCTTCGCCTGCAGGACCTTGAGGGCCCTGTGCGCCATCAGCACCGGGGGCACCATCAGCACCGGGGGCACCATCAGCACCGGGGGCACCATCAGCACCAGCAACGCCCTGAGGACCCTGAGGACCCTGTGCGCCATCCTTACCGTCATCACCCTCACAACCCGCTAACAAAACGAGTGCGAGCGATAACGCGATAGTTGATAACGGACTATTCATTCGAGTATTACTTTCCATGCTCTCGCTCTCCTTATTCGCCGATCACTGGGCGTGCTTTATTCATAATATGAAAAACCATACTCTGCTCTACAGTTCCGCGCACAAAACTAGCGCCAGGACCGGTTGCATGAATGGTGATGTCTTCACCCGAGTGGGTTTCTGAACTCAATGGAATCAACCCTTCCTGATGAAAACCGGGGGCAAGGGTATTAACCGAGCTCAGATCTGTTCTTGTGCCAGCTGAATTAGCGCAAGCATAACCTGCGTCTGAGTCGGTTTCGGCACCCAGATCACAGAACCCTAATCCATTGTTGTAATTGATGGTGGTAAACGGGAGGCCATCGCTTGCCAGTTGAGGGTCGGCGCCGGGGGCATATACGGCTTTACCCAAGATCGGGTTTCCTCTTATTACATACCCACCGATGGTCATTACATGACCGTGGTCCGCAGTGACAAGTATCAGAGTCTCTTGTGGATTTGTAGCATCGTAAGCGGCCTTCACAGCTTCGGCAAAAGCAACGGTATCAGTGAGGGCGCCATAGGCGTTGCCGGCATGGTGAGCGTGGTCAATACGGCCCGACTCAACCATCAAAAAGAATCCATCGTCATTGTTGTCTAAAATCTTGACCGCTGCCGTCGTCATCTCTGCGATAGAAGGTTCACCCGCGATATCGTTCGCTCGGTCAGCTTCATACTGCATGTGCGATTCATTGAACAGGGCAAAAAGTTTAGAGGTGGTCTCGGTATTCACCGCCTCGAGTCCAGCAAGATCGTTAACGTAGACACCACCCATTTGAGCGTACTTATCAAGCCACTCTTGAGTCAGGTCACGGCCGTCTGTACGATCACCTTCAGCACCCGCAGCCGCTGGTTTCTCGACATTGAACGAAACATCATTCGGCAGAAAATGACGTCTACCGCCACCCATCACGACATCAACACCATCGACATCGATGCCGAAACGAGCTTCTAGATTTTCTTCAAGATTGACCAATTGAAGCGCTATATCTTCAATTTTGCCCGCACAATTGCTGCTTGCTGGGATGTCGGAGATATCTTCATAGTTACGATCGGGCGTTTTCGCGTAAAGCGCCCCTGGCGTGGCGTGCGTAATTCGTGCAGTTGATATAATGCCTGTGCTCATACCTGCGACTTCAGCCATCTCCAAGTAAGAGGTTACGGAGTTTGACTCTGTAGTTGTATCACAATCACCGCGAGCAACAGTTTCGTCATATCCAAATACGCCAATATCAGTCTTCAGGCCGGTAACCATTGCTGTCATCGTACCCGCTGAGTCGGGAACCTGAGAGTTGGTGTTGTAGGTTTTTACAAGCGCTGTAAATGGGAAGTTTTCGAAGAAGAGCTCATGCTCCTCACCATTCACTGCACCATCTTGCTGAGCCTCGAAGATTCGCGCAGCGGTGAGCGTAGATATACCCATACCATCACCGACGAACAAGATCACGTTCTTGGCCGTGGTTGGCGTATTCATGCTTCTTTCTTTCATAGCGATGTTGGCATTCGCTTCTTTAAACCAGTCGTTTGCAGTTTGGTGACTTGGCAACGCTTGGCCAAGTGCACCACCGCTGCTGATTGCCGCGGCTAGTGATACCGCCAACAAAGTTCTATTTTTCATGCTAGGGCCTCTTGTTAATTTCGTGGTTACTACCAACGACATTATGGTTGTTGGTTTATGACAGAAGGCCGAAAGGACGGTGACAGTTGGTTGAAGAAAAAATGAAGAGATTATGATCTGCGTGTCACAGAAGTGTCTCAAATGAAGCCTTTCTGTGCGTCAGATAGGAAGCAAGACAAGCTCCTGTGCGTAATTGACGACCATAAATATTGACGGCGTCAACCTCGGACATAGGCCATTTGAAGGTAGATTCTTTGGGGTGAGTTGAAGAAACTCTAGATTGCCATAAAACATAAAATAACAACGGAGATTCAGTATGCTGTTACGAACAAAACTCCTGCCCGTCGTTCTCGCGATTGGCGCAACTGCAAGTGGCAGTCTGGCGCAACTCGAAGAGGTCGTTGTCACGGCACAAAAGCGCGAGCAGTCGATTACGGATGTACCGATCAGCATTACGGCTATCACTCGAGATACCATCGAAATGCTCGGAATTACCAGCGCGCAGGATATCGGCGCGCTCACACCGAACTTACAGATCTCTGATTCCCCGGGGAATGCAAATGGACTTACCATCAACATTCGCGGGTCGGTCACAATCAATCCGGCGCTGACACTTGAGCCCACGGCAGGCCTTTATATCGATGGCGTGTACGTAGGCAAAAATACCGGTGGCATCTTTGATGTGATGGATTTAGAGCGAGTCGAGGTTTTGCGTGGACCTCAAGGTACGCTCTACGGTAAAAATACTGTAGGCGGCGCGGTCAACTTTATCTCTCGACGCCCCGGAGACACCTTCAGTGGCGATATCAAAGTTGGATTCGGCGAATTGTCGCGGCGGATGTTTAGGGTCCAAGCAGATATCCCGCTGTCAGACGACATCAGAACGTCGCTAGCGTATTCCCAGGAACAACGAGACGGCGTGGTCAAGAATATCGACTTTAGCGACGACATTAGTGGTGCTAATCCGCCTAGCACAGAAGACTTTGGCAATATTTATAAGCAATCGTTTCGTGTCGCAGTCGATGCCGACTTGAACGAGCGCTTGAATGCGTATTATAGCTTTGACAGCTTTGAAACCGATCAGAATCCTCGCTTCTTTCAAATGACTCGTATTATCCCAGTGCCAGGACTCACCGATGGCATTATCGGCTGGGATAGTCCCAAGCGATTTGACAAAGGCAGTCTTGATGGCGCTGGTGCTGACGATGTGAAGGTGAGTGGACACGCCTTAACCTTAACTTACGATTCGGATTCCTTCACGATCAGATCTATCACTGGAAGCCGTTCGATCGAGTCCTACGATCTACTCGACTGGGATGCTACACCCTTCCATTTACTGCAAACATCGCGCGACGTGGATTACGACAGCTTCAGCCAAGAACTTCAGTTCATTCGCAACACTGACCAGTTCAATAGCGTAGTGGGCTTGTACTACTTCGAGGAAGAGGGACGCACGATTAACCCTCTTGACCTCCCACTTTACGGCTCACCACTCTTGGATACTGAATATGGGCTCGATAACAAGAGTTGGGCACTTTTCGCACAAGTAGATTACGTACCAACATCAATCAGTAATCTCACCGTCACAGTTGGTGCTCGTTATTCAGAGGAAGACAAGAATGTCTACCGCTCGTTTGGTATCCCAGCTTTCGGATTAACGCTCCTCGATCAATTTA
>OBNU01000037.1_pt1 | contig 21070 bp, 33 predicted proteins | sample 1494211 | NCBI WGS metagenome assembly OBNU01 (sample SAMEA3275559, study PRJEB22092) | marine metagenome | biome: ENVO:01000252 "freshwater lake biome"; feature: ENVO:00002042 "surface water"; material: ENVO:00000021 "freshwater lake" | collected 2014-06-21T10:00:00+00 | depth 2 m | reverse complement strand
CTAATCAGCAGGCGATTTTGGCTGCAATTGCTGTTGTGCAGGCTAAGACGGATTTAATTGCACCAGGTCAGGTATTTTCGGTTTCTCGGATTACTGGCACCGGTGCATATGTCGACGTTGAGCAGTTTGAGCACGAAACGACCGCACCGGCTTGGACAACGACAACCGACTACTCGGCAACTGATCTTGAGGTGATTTGGGAGTTGGAGTCGGACAATACGGAAATCGCTAAGATTGCCGATGCAGGCTTGACTAAGACAGCCACGACTGTTGCGATAGACGAAATACCGGCAGCCGTGCGCGGCACAGTGAGAACGCTAAAATATGCCTTGAGGATTGCAGCCAGTGAGGTTGTAGTTGCAACAGGGAACTGGATTGTAAGCCGCGCGCCGCGCGATAGGAGCTAAACATGGCGACGTTATTGAGTGCAGTAAGTGCAGATACGGTTGGTACAGGGGCATCACATAGCGGACCTTGTACGGTCTGGATTCGTGGTGTACTTGATGGTGCTGAGGTTGTTATTCAAGGTGCAGATGCCGATAGTGCGGCAAACTATGCCAAGCTTGACAATTCGCTCATCCCACAGGCAAAGTTTACTGATCAGGGTAGCGTGAGCGTGAACGCCTACGGCACGTACTATCTGCGTGCAGTGCTGACTAATGCAGGGACCAATACATCAGTCACAGTGGAAACAACACAGTGAAGCTATGCAGATGCGGCGCGATTGTGGCCGATCGCTGCGAGCGATGTAGCCCACCACCACAGCATAAGCAGACGACCAAACAGCGAGGCTACGACAACACATGGCGGCGACTATCAGAGCGAAAAAGGAAGCGCGACCCCATGTGCGAACGGTGCCTAGAACACGGTGTAGTGCGACCTGCTCAGCATGTCCACCACATCGTACCGATACGACAGGACGCACGACTGAGGCTTGTGTGGGCGAACCTGATGAGCGTGTGCATCGCGTGCCACGACGAGATCGAACGGGACGGCAACGGTGGGGAGCTATGAAGGTGCTGCACGCAATACCACGCGTGCATACCCATAGCACGTGTAGCGAGGATTTTGTATGAGTGCTGCAATGGGGTGGAACGCGTGTTATCGCGTGCAGGGGGTGCAATTATGAGACTCCACTACACCATGCCCTGGGGGGGGTGGCGAAAAGTAGGCAGGCTAGGCTTAGCGACCTATCGATGTCGCGGCTACTAAATTCGATTGGCAAATAAGGGCTAGAGACCATGCCGGGGACAAGCAGAAGCGGCGGTGATCGAGTAGCAAACGGGAGCGACACATTTCCGAAGGATGGGCTTCCGTCGCGGCCGGCGAGCTTATCTGTGAACGAGTATTGGACAACGCTCTTAGACCAAATCCCCAACGACCTATTGCGGCGAGTCGATTCGCACCAATTGCGAACGCTTTGCGAGTGCTTGGCGTTGCGCGATCGGCTTTACGAGGTGTTGGCAGACGACCCGCTCGATAAGACCGTGTTCAGTCACTACATCCGAACGGTGCAGCAGATACAGAGGCTCAGTCCAGTGTTTGGACTGGGCCCAATTGATCGCCGACGAATGAAGATTGAGCAGCATGAACAAGAAACAGAGGAAGAGTGGCAGTAAATGATTGCTGATGGAACGCTCAACATTGTTGCAGACTATGTAGACGGGGTGCTCGCTGGGCATATCACCGTTTCTAAGGCTGTACGCGGTGCTGTTGAGCGTTACGTGCGTGATCTAGGCAATCAGTCTAGCGAGGAGTTCCCGTACCACTTCGACGGCGACTGGGCCGCCAAGTGCATTCGGTTTTATCCGTCAGTAATTCGCCACTCGATCGGGCGCTATGTTGGCCTGCCGTTTGAGCTTTCACCGTGGCAAGCGTTTTGTACCGCCAACCTGTTTGGATGGAAGCGAGACGCAGACAACACGCGGCGATTTCGCAAGACGTACCGAACAATGGCCCGAAAGAACGGCAAGTCAAGTTGGGCCGCGGCTGAGTCTATTTTTCTTGCTGGGTTTGATGTCAACCCGAACACCGGCAAGCCCGAGGCAGTGTCGCAAGTGGTGCTATCGGCTACGAAGCGCGAGCAAGCCGCAAAAGTTGTGCTGGCCGAGTGCGTCCGAATGCGGGCTCGCTCGCCAAACATAGCCAGTAAAAGTCGCTTCGTTAACAAAGAAATGAAGTTCGACCACAACGACGGCGAAATCGTGGCAGTCGGAAGCGACAAGCCATACGACGGACTCAACCCTAGCAGCGTGACTATGGACGAGCTGCACGCATGGCGCGAGTTCCATCGTCCGTTTCACGACACAATGACGACCGGATCAGGTTCCCGCGATCAACCACTGCTGAGCTACATCACCACAGCCGGCGACGACAAAAGCTATTTATGGCGGGAGGTGTACGATTACGCCAAGGGTGTTGCCATTGGTTTGATCGAAGATAGCGAGTATTTCGCTTTCATTGCCGAACTGGACGAGGACGACGACCCGTTTGACGAATCGAACTGGCTCAAAGCCAACCCAAACTTAGGCGTTAGCGTTTCGATCGACTTTCTACGACAGCAAGCACGGGAAATGCGGACGACGCCAATCGGTGTTAACCGATTCACTCGTTACCACGGCAACCGGCTTGTAACCTCGACAGAAAAAGCGTTTGACCTTCAGCAGTGGGACGCATGCCACGGAGAGCTGAGCGACTGGGCAACCGCTGATGCTGTCGGTGCGGGTGCTGACCTCGGCGCGCGCGACGACTTTGCGGCTAAGGCTTGCGTGGCTCGATTCCCGTTTGCTGAGGTCGATGGCAAGACGGTTTACAGATACGAGATTCGCGCACAAGCCTACATTGTCGACGATTCAAAGCGTGACTTAACTCAGCAGCCGTTTTGCAACTGGATTTACAACGAGCAACTACGCAAAAGGCGATTCCCGCTGGCCGAACTGACTGCCGATCTTGTCGAGGATTGCACTGAATACCAACCGCATGCTGTAGCCTACGACCCGTACAACGGGCAACAACTTGCTGAGAGTTTAGCCAGCGAGGGTATTGTTGCAGCTCGGATGGCACAAAACCAAGCCAATTTCAACGAAGCTATCCGCGATTTTCTGCAGGCGCTCAAAGATGGACGCATTACACACGATGGCAATCCGGTTTTGCGTTGGTGCGTCAATAATGCTGTAATTGCAAGGGACAGAAACGACAGATGGATGTTTGATAAGCGGGAGTCAAACGAAAAAATCGACGCGATTGTCGCGGTAGTGATGGCGTTTCGGATGTGTTGCGTTGCTCCTGAGCGAGCAATAGGAAGCCTGTATATTGGGTAAGGATATGTTTTCACTTCTGGCACAACTGATCCGAAACGCAATGCACTCTGACCAACATCAGAATGCGTACATGAACGCGGATAAGGCGGTCACGTATGCTGCGGTTAAGTTTTGCGTGGACAAAATCAGCTCGCACATTGCACAGTGTCCGCTGAACCTGCACAAGATCACGCGGGACCGAAACGAAAAGATATTGAACCACGCAGGCTACCGACTATTGCGTGTTGCACCAAACCGCTACCAGACGCCATACGTGTTTAAGCGGCAACTGATGACACACGCTTTGCTGTGGGGTAACGCTCGGGCCTACATTTGGCGAGGCAATGGCCAAGTCGAGCTGATTCCGCTTATGCCGGATCGCTGCCTCACGCAAATGATCGAAGGCGACAAAGTGCATTTCTACAAGGTGCATCGAGATGAACGGCTATCGCTGGCCGCAGACATCGAGCGAGAGTTGCGGCAAGCCAGAGAGGAAGGGCGGCAGTCGGATGTAGTCGTGCTGGCCGATAGTGAGGTGATTCACTGGCATGGGCTCGGCTTTGATGGCATCGTCGGCAAGTCAGTAGTGGAGATGGCGCGTCGGTCGTGGTCGCTTGGACTAGGACAAGAATCCACCGAGTTCAACCGGCAGAAAAAAGGCTACAACGGCGGCTTGATGCTGTCGGCACCGGCAGGCTTATTGCGCAAAGAAGAGGACGCCAAAGAGTTTCTTGAGAACTTTAAGAAGAACCACAGCGGCGACGATGCAAACCCAATCGGTTTGCTCCGTGAAGGCATCACAGCAGAGGTCAAGGGTATGAGCAATAGTGACGCACAATTTCTGGAATCTCGCAAGTTTCAGCGTGAGGATGTGATGCTGTGGTTCAGTATGCCGACTATGCCAGGGGATAACGCAAGCGTCAGCTATAACAGCTTAGAACAGAAGAACCTGACCTACCGTGTTGACTGCCTCGGACCGTGGATGACCACCATCGAGGAAGAGTGCGAACGCAAGTTGTTGACTGAGGCGGAAGTACGAAACGGTTACTACTTCAAGTTCAACGACGGTGCAATTCTGCGGACCGACAAGCAGACCACAGCCACAATTGGCGCGACGTTAATCGCTTCCCGCGTAGTCAACCCCAACGAGGTCCGAGAGTGGTTTGAAATGAACCCCTACGAAGGCGGCGACGAGTTCGAGAATCCAGCGATTACGACGGGCGCACCAGGCCAAACGCAAGAGCAAGCGACCGATACGCAGGGCATGGCAGAGAACAAGGCCCGCATATCGCAAGTTGAGCAGATGATAAACGTTGAATGTAAGCGGGTAATTGATGCTACAAATGCGGCTAATTTTTGCGACAAAATCTCGAAATTCTACGCAAAATGGGAGCAAACGCTGGCAAATCGGCTGGAATCGGCTGGAATTGATCGAGATTACGCAACTGCACACTGCGAGGAGTCCAGAGAGAGGCTTTTGAGCATTGCGGACCGTGTGCAGACCACGGAGCAGTTGCGGGCGGCAGTTACAGAGGAAACACAGGGCTGGCCTAGTCGTGCCATCTCGCTAGTGCAGGAATTTGAGGTGATGAAATGCTAATTGACCGAGAGACACGCGAAATCTTTGTATACGGTCCAATTGGCGGATCGTTTTTCGAGGAAGGCATCACGGCAGAACTGATGATTGAGGCACTGTCGATGTTCCGCGGCCAGGATGTCACGGTGCGAATCAACTCGCCAGGTGGTGTCGCTGACCAGGGCATCGCCATCTACAACGCACTTCGGCGGCATGACGGCGAGGTTACGACGGTCGTTGATGCTGTGGCTGCTTCTGCTGCCTCGGTCATTGCTGCGGCCGGCCGAAAGCGCAAAACCAGCAAGGGCGGCAAGTGGATGATTCACCGTGCCATGTCGCTGGCGTTTGGTAACTCTACGGAAATGCGAAAAGCGGCTGAGGTGCTGGAAACATACGACCGAAGCATTCTAGAAATCTATGATTCTGTCATGGTCGGCACGCCAGACGACATCGAGGCGATGCTTGACGCGGAAACGTGGTTTACTGGCGAAGAGGCTTTGGCTATTGGTCTAGCCACAGAGGCCGGCGATGACGCGGTAAGCGTCGAGCCAGCGGTTGCAGCATGGTACAAGAACGCACCAAAGGCCGTTGCAGCGAGTGCAGCACCTGTCGTTGTGCCGAAGTATCCTACAAGCCGGCAAGCTGCAGAGATTCGCAATAGAACGATGCACTTGACATTCAAAAGGTAGTATGTAAATTACAAGCTAACAAACCGATTCGCTTTGTTTTCAGCAACTGGTTAGCGGCTGGGCAGGCAAACCGGGATCGTATTTACATACGTTTCCAGTTCGCAGGCCCAGCCGTTTTTTCGTGGCTGGCCTGTGACGCAAAACAGGACCAACCATGAAAAAGTCTATTGAAATTCGGGCAGAAATTGCTGAGCTGTCCGCAAAAGTGCAAGCCATCGTTGAGCTAGCTCAGGCAGAAGACCGTGAACTCAACAACGACGAAAAGAAGGTTGTTGACGAGATCCAAGGTTTAGGCGACAACGCCGGCCAAATTGCCAACCTGCATCAAGAGCTTGAGCGAGCTGTACGGTTCGAGTCGCGCGTCAAGGAAATCGCCAACAAGATTGGCCCAACCCTCGCTCAGCCTCAAAGTTTCGAGCAGCCCACTAGCAGCCTGGAAACGCTCAGGGTTCCGGCTAAGGCTCGCGGTGGTCGCCAGCTACGTGCTTACGAAAACAGCCACGACGGCGAGCGTAATGCTTACATCGCTGGCCATGTCGCACTGGCCATGATGGGCCGCCAGGGCTCGCAAGAGTTTTTGCATGGTCATGGGCTGATCGAAAACGCCATGAGCACCAACGATGGGCTCAAGGGTGGTTTTCTGGTTCCCGAGGAAATGAGCAACGCAATCGTACGGCTACGTGACGAGCGCGGCGTTTTCCCTCGGTTCGCCAACGTGTTCCCGATGGGGTCGGAAGTGGCAATGATTAACCGAGTGATCGGTGATGTCACTGCTTACTGGGTCGGTGAAGGCAAGGAAGTTACCCTGTCGGACGCCGAACTAGGCCAAGCCAAGTTGGTCGCCTCCAACCTCGCCACGCTGACCAAGATCAGTAAGGACATCGACGAGGAAGCGGTTGTTTCGATTGGCGATCTGATTACGACCAGTGCGGGCTACGCAATGGCCGACAAGATTGACCAGGCGGGCTTTAATGGTGACGGCACCTCAACCTACGGCGGCACCAAGGGTCTAGCGTCCGCGCTGAACTCTGCAGCCATCGTTGATGCAGCCAGCAGTAACGTTTCTGCTGCAACGCTTGACCTGACCGACTTTGAAAAGGTTGTCGGCACGCTGCCAGAGTACGGTGCAACGAGCACACCACGCTGGTACATGAGCAAGACCGCCTACTGGAACTCGGCGCGTCGCTTGATGAACGCTGCAGGCGGCAACACGATCGAGACGCTCGGCGGTGTGTACGAGCCAATGTTCATGGGCTACCCAGTGACCTACGTACAGGTGATGAGTGCTGGCGCTGCGATTAGCACAATTGTTGCCTACTTCGGACACCTTGAACTCGGTGCAACGCTGGGAACGCGCCGCGGTGTTTCCTTCTCGGTTTCGACCGAGCGATACTTTGAGACTCGCCAGCTCGGAATCATGGTTGACCAGAAGGTCGCCATTAACGTCCATGAGACCGGCGACACCGTTCGCACTCGTCCGATTGTTGCTCTCAAGACTGCTGCTTCCTAGTAGTCGCCTGATGCGGGCCGGTCACTGAGGCTGGCCCGCACTACCAAACAAACCAAAGCCTTACGAAAGTGACAAAAATATGAGCAAGCTACACAATGCTAAATTCGTCCAGGTGATTGCACCGGCTGCAATTACGGACGACGCAAGCTTTACGACCAACGCGGTTGATACCGCTGGCTTCCACTATGCCACATTTATTTTTAACCTCGGTGCGACTGACATCGCGATGACTGCATTCAAGCTGCAGGAATCAGATATTTCGGGCAGTGGTTACGTTGACATCGCTGGTGCTGACTTGTCGAGTGCGACTGACATCGACGGAACAGCAACGGCTCTTCCAAGTGCGACCGACGATAACAACTGCATTGTGATCCAGGTCGATTTGCGTGGACGCAAGCGTTACCTCGATTTGGTCGCAACTGCTGGCAACGGCTCCGCTGGCACTTTTGCAAGTGCCGTATGCGTTTTGACGCAAGCCGATGTTGCACCTGAAAGCGTCACCGCTGCAGGATGCGAAACGCTGGTGCGAGTGTAATGTTGGTTGAGTTGGTCAAGCCTTGGCAGGGGTGGCAAGTCGGTCACAGATTCCCGCTCATGCCAAGGCCCGTCGCGAAGCTTTTAGTGCAGATGCAGGTCGCAAAGGTCGTTGACGATGCAGAGACACATGATTGTGCCACGCTCAACGGTGACGGTGCAGCCAACGCAGGAGCCAGTAGCACTAGCCGAGGCGCGCAGGCACGTAGAACTCGCCGCAACAAACGTTGACCATGACGCGATTCTGCTCGGGCACATTCAAGCAGCCAGGGAGCAGTGGGAGCGCGACACGAGCAAGTGTCTGATTAGCCGCACGCTGCAGATAAAGACACACGAAATATACGACGGTTTCCGATTTCCTGAGCGTCCGGTAACGGCGATTACATCCATCCGCTTTTATCCGCTGACGACGATTGAAACGCTGTCAACAGACATTTACGAGCTTGACGCTTTAACGTCAACGGTCAGGCTCAAGTACAACCAGGTTTGGCCATCATTTGCGGACCGCTGGGACGCCTGGGAAATCAATTACACAGCCGGCGAACACAGCGAACCGTCGCAAGTGCCAGGAATCGACAAGCAAGCAATCCTGCTCTATGTCGGCTACCTGTTCCGAGGCAATCGTGGCGATGACGACCGACCAAGCGATTTGAAAGCGTACGAAAGCCTTGTAGCGCGTCACATGCGGAGTACATACCCATGAGGCAACCACGTACAGGCGCAACGGCATCTATGCACCACAGAATTAGCGTACAGTCACCGACGACAGACGACAGCAGTGGGCAGCCTATTCGATCGTGGACGACAATCTACAAGAAAGAACCAGCAGCATGGACGCCAACAGCGGGCGCAGAGGTTATCCGTGGCAGGCAAGTTGAAGCAGGCATAACAGGCTACTTCACGGTTGGCTATCGAGACGGTTACAGCGTGGAGCAGCGTGTTGTCCATGACGAACTGACTTATGGCGTTGTGTACGTCAAACCAGTGGGCGGGCAGCGGCGTTACATCGAGTTACACGTAAAGGCTATCCCTGAGTAATGGCACGCAATGGCATCGATATCAAGATGACGCTTCCGAGCGATGCTGAGCTAAAACGCCTGTTTAACGCTGTGCCATTGCTTGAACGAAACAAGGTATTTGATGCAACACTGCGGGCTGGCGGCAATGAGATTGCAAAACGCGCAAGACAACTAGCACCTCGGTCAAGCAAAACCGGATCGGCAAAAAAGTGGTCCAAGAAAATGCTGGTCGATGGCGGCACAGGTGGAACGCCACGAAGCAAAGCTGAAAAACCATTGTGGAAAACGATCGCTTTGGTTGTGCGAAAGTACGGAACGGGCGGCGTGTCAGTCGTTGGACCGAAATGGCCCGAGGGCAATAAGGCCTACTTCAACACATCGCCAAGCGGACGCAAGCAGGTGTTGTGGGGCACGCGGACGGGGCGAGCAGTCGTGCCAATTCGCAACTGGATCGTTCAGGCGTTCGATGAAACAAAACAACTCCAGCTATCAGCGATGAAAAAGAAGTTGCGGCAAAAAATGCAGGAGATTTGGGAACGTGGCTGATGTCGTGTCTGCGGTCAGGTCGTACTTACTTCACCAATCGTCCGTTACGGACTTGATCGGCCAGCGTATGTACTTTGACGTACTGCGGCAAAAAGCAACGCTACCAGCAGCGACTATCAGCAAGGTTTCCGAATTACACGACCACCTATTAAGCAATCGCTCAGGTTTTGTTGCAACGCGGCTGCAGATCGAGTGCCACAGCACGACGCGACTTACAAGCAACGCGATGGCTGAGGCGATTTACAAAAGCGGCATTGCAGCCGTGAAGGGACTAACGCACTCCGTCAATATCCGCGGCGTAACCGTGGACGACGGGCAACGCAACTTCGTCATTAACGACAACGACGGCGGCGACGATCACGTTTATGTGACCCAGATTGATGTAAAGGTTTCGTACCAGGAGTAATGAGAGATGGCAGATACAGGTAATGGTGCGACACTGACGCGCACTGGTTTCGTGGTGGACATCCGCTCGATCACAATCGGCAATCAGACTATCGACCTGCTCGATACGTCGCTAATTTCCACTACTGGTTTTATGGAAAAGATTTCAGCAGACCTTGCGGACGCTGGAAGTTTTACGGTTGAGTATCTTTTTGATGCGACGGACGCAGACGTTACGCTCGGCGGTGCTGCGGTCAGTACGACAATTACATTTCCAGGCACTGGCACGCCAGCAACACTTGCCGGCACTGCCATCTGCACCGACAAGAAGTTTCCTGACCTGCAAAACAACGAGCTGCAAGTTGCGTCTGCAACATTCACCTGGGATGGAGTGACCGGCCCAACGTTCACCGCTCAGACTGCATAAGGATGACGCGTTGAAAGTCGAAATTGTTCCAATGGTGCTCACGCTGAAGTATCGGCATGGGCACAACGAGTACCAGATCGAGCAGCCATACGACCAAGCGAGAGTGTTTGTCGATGGTGTACAGGTCGGACTGACCATGACCGACCCGCAAGACGAAAAATACATGATTTTACACCCACTTAGCCGCGGTTATCCAAGGCAGTTTGTGGAGATGGTAGTCAAAGCATCTGATGGTCAGTTGCGCGGCACGCTAAATAGCCCAGTGCCGATGGAAGAAGAAGAACTCAAAGAGGACGACGAATGAGCTTGCGTGAAAAGCTGAAAGCAGCAAAGCCAAGGGAAAAGCGACTTACACTTGACGGCGACAAGTATCTTGTACGCGGCTTGAGTCGCGTCCGCAAAAACGAGTTGGTCGAAAAGTGCCAGGCGAAGGGCAAGCTGAACAACGCACTGCTGGAAGCGACATTACTTTCAGAATGCGTATATGACCCAGCAGACGGCAAGCTTGTAATGAGCGATCCGAACGACTGGGACGTCCCATCACATATTGCAGGCCCGCTAATCAAGGCGTGTATCGAGGTTTGCGGTTTTGATGACAGCGACGAGGCCGCGGCACTTGAAAAAAAATCCGAGGCAACCGCGGGCTAAGGCTTGCGTTTAGGCTGGCCCGCGAGCGTAGTATTGAGGATGTAGTTGAGTGGTACGAGTCGCTTCCTGATGAAGTGCTGAATCAGTGGTTGGCTTACGATCGGGTCGAACCTGTGGCTTGCGAATGGGAGCGGCACGCGTCGTTGATGGCGATGCTAGAGGCGATTCAGGCAGCAGTAATGAACCCGCACTTAGAAAAGCAGGATCGAATCAAACCACGCAAAGCGGAAGAGTTTTTGCCGACAGGTTTCGTGAAGCAACAGCAGAAGCGGCGGCGAGTGACACTTGCACAACAACTAGCGATGGTAGCCAAGGCGTTTGGCGGAAGGTTTGGCGATGGCAACAACGATTAACTCCTATTCGGTTAGCCTGTCGCTTAACGCCAGTGACTACATCCGCAATAGTTCGCTGAGCCGGCAAGAGACTGCACAGCTTAGGCGAGCGATCGAGTCGGCTAGAGATCCAAGCGAAAAACTGGCTAGGTCAACAAACACCCTCGACAAAGCGTTTCGTGCTGGCGCCATTGACATCAAGGTTTACACGCGGTTGATGCAAGACGCCGAGGCCAAGATGCATAAGGCACAGCAATCTGCAGACGGCTTGTCGGGCTCACTCAAAGGGGTTTCGGCTGGCAGTTCAGCGGCGGGCAGTGCGTTTGTTGCACTGGCTGGCCGGCTGGCTGGTCCTGTCGCAATTATCGAAACGCTACGACGGTCGCTGACCGCGAGTTTTGAAATTGAGCGAGCTAAGGCGTCGCTTGAGGTGCTGATGGGATCGGCTGCAGCGGCTGAGCAACAGCTACAAGACTTGCGAGCCATCGACGCACAAAGCCCGCTAACGTTTGAAGCAGGCATACAGGCGACCCGTACGCTACTATCCTTCGGTGTTGCTGCTGAAGATGTCACAGGCACGCTGAAGATGCTTGGCGATGTGACAGGAGCCGACAACGAGCGATTTAAGTCGCTGGCGTTGGCTTTTGCGCAGGTGTCGGCAGCCGGCAGGCTGCAAGGACAAGACCTACGGCAGATGATTGACGCGGGCTTTAATCCGCTGCAAGAAATCAGCCGCAAGACGGGCGAAAGCTTGGCTGAGTTAAAGACACGCATGGAAGCGGGGGCCATTAGCTCGCAGGAAATTGCGGCGGCGTTTCAGTCCGCAACCGGCGAAGGCGGTCAGTTTAGCGGAATGATGGACAAGCTAGGCGACACCGCTAGCGGCAAGTTTGGTCAGGCCACATCGCAACTGCAGCAGTCTCTCGCGTCTCTTGGCGAGGCGCTGTCGCCGCTGGTTGTTGGGTTGTCGGACCTGACTATTCGGCTTGTGCGGCTACTCGATATGCCGATTGCCATCGTCCGCAACATAGCTGAGGGGCTTGGCTTTCTGGTTGCAGTTGTGGTTGATATAAGCGATTCCTTTGCGAACCTTGCAAGCGGCAACGGCGATCTTGCGTGGCAGTTTGAGCGCACCAACGACCTCCTCAACAACATCGGCAAGACAGCGGACACGACCGGCGAAGCACTTACCGGCATGGGAGACGCAACGACCGGGGCTGCAAGCAAGGCAGGCGCAGCAGCGGGTAAGTTTGCCGAGAACATGAAAAAGATTCTCGCGGGTTGGCAGTCTGAGGCTAAAGCAAGCGAGTCGGCTTTTGCTTCGCAGATAGACGCGATGCAAAGTGCCATTGAAGTAAATACGTTTGGCGAAGGAAAGAAGGAAGAAATTGACGCTATACGTAATCTGTTCGATGTGTCAGACGCGACTCAGCGACAAGCACGCGCACGCTTCGACGAGATGATTGCGGCTGGCCAAATGATGAGCGAAACGGCATTGGCCTACACGTTCACCGACGAGCAAGAGGCACAGCTCGAAGCGTTCCGAAACCTGCAAAAGCAAACCAGCGAAATTGAAAAGCAGCAACGCATCCAAGCAGACCTAAAAAAGCAAGAAGAGACGCGAGCCAAGATTGCACAAAAGGCACTAGAAAACGCACGGGCACACTTCGAGTCAGAGCGTCAACGGCAGATGCAAATGCGGCAGACGATCGCGGACACGGGTGCGGGATCGGGCATGGAAGCTGGCAGTGGGGAAGCGGCTCGGTTTATGGCTGAACAGGCTAACGCACGCATTGCTGGCATGGTGGACATCCAAGGACCACAGGCAACCGACGAGGGTATTTTGGAAGAAGCTAAGAAGCAAGCTCAATCGTTAATGAGGCAAGAGCAAAAGCAGGATCGGATGCTTGCTATTTTGCAGCAACAACTTGAGGCTGCGCAGCAAAACGGATTTAAGAGGATTCGCTAAATGGCAACAACACTGCTTGGCGAAGCTCGATCTGGCGACGGCTACCTACGCTCTAACAACGGCATGCCGTCTTACGAAGAGACTTGGCATTACATCGTTGAATCTGACACCGAGTTTGAGAATCGTGCTAACGTCATTCTCACGCCTGGGCTGCCATCGATCAACGTCACGCCATCGCCAAGTGGTGTCGGCGTGTGCCGCGGCGTCAGGTGCAACAGGCGCGACGGCAATCCACGCATCTGGGATGTGACTGTTGAGTTTAGTAGCGAAGTTGCCGACCAGACAAGTTCAGCCGATCCATCGACTGACCCCGAAACGTGGATTCCGATCTACGAGACAAAGTTTGAGCGGCTGCAAGAAATTGTCACTAAGGACTACAGCGACGTTGCCATTTCAAACTCGGCTGGCCAACCATTTCAGACTGGCTTGACCGTTTCGCGGTTCATCCCATGCTGGGAGTTTTTCCAGCTCGAATCGGCAGGGCTGTCCGACGAAGTGATTATTGCACGCAACGAAACCATGAACTCGACAGCGTTTCGCGGGCGAGCAGCCAAGACGCTATTGCTGACGGTCATGTCAAGCGTGGTTGGCTACTACTACGGACAGCCGCGGCGACTAAGCCGCTACAGCCTCAAGTGGAACTTTCGCAAGTGGACGCACAAGCGACTAGATGTGGGCACTGTGTTCTTAGACGGCAGCGACCTTAAGCCCTATCTCGATAACGGCACGCCTCCCAACGTAATCCTTGGACCGCTCAACGGCAGCGGCGCCAAGGGTACAGCCGGCGACCCGCCAGCCATTCTCGAATTCGACATGTACAACTCAATCGACTTTACCAACATTCTGAGGTAGGCATGGCAGCACTAACCATCACGGCAATTCGCCCAACGGACAACACGACGTTTTCACCAATCGTTAAGTACGGAGCGACCCTGGCTGTTGGCGTGCCGGTCTACCTTGACCCAGCAGATCGAGAGCACAAGGCAGCCGACAACAATGCATCAGCTGCAACCAGGGCGGTTGTTGGCTTGACGTTTTCCCCTGGCGTCGATGGTGGCAATGGCGTACTCGTGACCCGCGGCAGTGTTGTGCTCGTCGGTGCCACAATGGTCGAAGGGGCCAAGTATTACCTTGGTGCAACTCCTGGCGAAATCGTGCCATTTGCAGACTTGGCGACTGGTCAGCCTGTTGTCGAGATCGGAAGTGCGGTAGACGCGACCACGATGAAGCTTGGCATCGATGACATCGGAGCCACGATCGCATGATAGACGAAAGCACCTACGGCTTCAACAAGTCCGATGCGGCTGAGCTTGTGCAGTTGATCGGCGGTGGCGATGTTGAATTCGAGGAAATGAAACCTACGCTAACCATTGCTGCGTGGTGTTGCTTGGCACAGCTATCGGCAGCGTTCAGTAGCACGCCAGCCACGTTCACGGTCGACAATGTTACTCCCCTCAGCTATGGATCACCTGTCGCCAATGCGTCCGCAACACTTACGGTGACGAACCGCTATGACTGGGAATCGGGCGACGATAACGCCAAGGTAGAAATCGTCTACGATCCGATTGGCGAAGTGTGGATTCCTAGGCAAATGGAGTGCCCCGCGTAATGGCCAAGGTTCCGTTTCCATGTTGCTGTTCACCTGGTAACTGTGGAGATTATGGTTTGGAGTGGGAATACAACATCAATGATGTGGTGGTCGCAGATCAGGATAGCTACGCGAATGCCGGTATTGCGGGTGTTTTTCCGTCACCAGGCTATGGCGGAGCACTTTGGTACTACTGGGATGCAGCTACAGCCATAGCCGTACTCAATGCGTGGGCTCAATCAGTCACATTTGATCTAGTGGCAGATTCAGACGGACCAGGGACCATCGAACTAAGCGGCCAATCGTTCGACATAGGCTATCGCAAATTACTTTCAACCACTCTTAATCTCAGCGTTGAGCTTTATGCGGTAGAGGGCGTTATAAAGCCCGCTCAGATTTCTTTCATTCCGTACACGTTCACGTGGGATGACATTGACGCAATCGTCAGCATTCGCGAAGGCGTCGGTGGAACGCCTAGCCGACGATTGACACAGCTTTCGCTGTACGGGACGCTCACACACGATCCACTGCCAGGCACGGCTACGGTGACGCAATTCACGCTGCCCAACCTTGGGTTTTCGAGCAATGTTGCAGGCAAGTTTCTGCTCGCTCACTTCCGTACAATCCCGGCGACAAAGTCCTGTGCTCGCCCAATTCGCGCAGATTTGGAATTACTAAGAAGCGTAAGCCCTTACTATAGCACAGACATAATGTTTTTTGAAAACTGGCTAGTCACTGCGGACACTTTCCCTAACAGGCTGGTCTCTATGGAAATGCCTTGGACGACTAGCACTGACCCGTTTGCCGTAAGCCGAGCCGATTTTGATTTGGCGTGATAATGCACACAGAGACAACACCCAGGATGCGAATCTGCTTGAAGTGCGAGCATATTCGCGGCGTGTACTGCTCGCTGTATCTGCGGCCGTGTTCGACCAAAAAGCTATGGGAGGGCCGGTTAGCCCCTCCCGAAAAGTGCCCGCATAAAGACAAGCACGAACAACTAGCCGGCGAGCCCACACCATCGCAAAGATAACCATCGAACTTGACAGCGTGACGTATCGGCGGCTTATCGCACTTGCAATTGAGCAAGGCAAGACGCTGGGTAAAACGCTTGAAGAGGCGGCAGTACGCGGGATTAACCTAAAAAGGAAACGGCGTCATTATGGGATGGACAATCGAACCAATGCATCGAAACGTCTACAGTCTAAATTTCGACGCAAGCGAACAGCGTGAATTTTGGATCCTGTTACGATCAGATGCACACCACGACAATCCCAAGTGTGATTGGGACATGGAGCGGCGACACCTACAGCAAGCCAAGGAACGAAACGCACCAATCATCGACAACGGCGACTTGTTTTGCGCGATGCAAGGCAAGTGGGACAAACGCTCAGATAAGGCTGCAATGCGACCAGAGCACCAAGGCGGCAATTATCTTGATCTACTAGTCGAGGAAGCTGCCGACTTTTACAAGCCGTATGCAAGCCAGTGGGCGATCATCGGCAAAGGCAATCACGAGACAGCGATCCGCAAGCAACACGAGACCGACTTGACCGAGCGGCTAGTGTCGCGTCTCCAATCGTTTGGCTCACCTGTTCAGGGTAGCGGCTACGGCGGCTACGTACGGCTGAATTTTATCGAGTCGCCTAATAAGCATCACAAGACGATTTGGCTACATCACTACCACGGAACGGGTGGTGGTGGACCTGTTACGCGGGGAACGATCCAGACTAACCGACTGGCTGTCATGCACCCCGATGCTCATATTGTGCTGACAGGTCACACGCACGACGAATGGGTTATGCCGATCCCAAGGCAACGCGTCACGCGATTCGGGCGTCCGTATCACGACGAGCAGCTACATATCCGCGTGCCTGGCTACAAGGACGCGTGGGGCGATGGCGACAGCGGCTGGGAAGTCGAGCGAATGCTAGGGCCCAAGAATCTTGGGGCTGCGTGGCTATACGTGCGGTGCTACCGCGACGGCGACCATCGAGAGGTCGAAATCGAAGCTCGGCGGGCTAAGTGATGCACATTACGCTAATGGGCCGCCGATACCGCTTGCAATTTTGCCGCCTGGGCCGCGAGCAAGCACGTGGCATCTGTGACCCGCCAAGCATCCGCGGCAAGCAGATTCGCATCGACGAGCGGCTCAAGGACGAGGAGCAGCTAGAAGTCATCCTGCACGAACTACTGCACGCTTGCGACTGGCGGGCGGACGAGCAGCACATCACTGAGCAGGCCGAGGACATGGCTCGCGTTCTTTGGCGGCTGGGCTATCGGCGATCGGCCAGTTAAAATGCAAGTAGCGACTGGCGGGTGTGAGCCGAAAGACCCGCACCGTGGGCGTTTCGGTGTACTCGCAGCGGAGCTTTAGCCAGTCGCTTTTCTTTTGCCCAAAATAGTTTACATGTCAACCGGATGATTCGGACCCGAGAAAGATAGTCAGCGTTCAGCGGGGCAACTTCAATGTTTACACGATCTCATGCCGCGCCAACGCTTCCGCCGAAAACGGATCGTTAACCCCGTACACTGCAAAGTAATCGCACTCGTCGTGCGGCAAGCCGTCGTCAAGCTCGAAGCTACCACGCCCGGCCTTGTCGCGATCATCGAAGTACCGAGGGAACACACGAGCTAGCCGCTGATCCTCTCGAAGCAACTGCCGCACTTCGTCGCGCGTCCAGCCTGCTGAACGATAGAACCGAAGGCAGAGACTAGCTTGCACAATTCGCATTATCGGGCGATCCCAAGAGCCTTCGACAGCCGAACCAGTTTCTCTATATAGAGCTTGTGAAATTCTGCACAAAGTCTTTTTTGGAAAAATCTAGCTCCTGATCAAGTATAGCTCTTGATTAAGTAGTACCGCTAGTGTATCATACTAGAGTAACGCAAAGGAGACAAAGATGCTAGTCGCAAACAAGATGATTGAAAACCTGATTAACGAAGACAACGACATCTGCCGCATTACTCTTCGGACTTATGCCTACGACGGACTGGGCGAGCCAACCAGTGACCTCTACCAGGTTGACTGCTACAGCTGCCGCCAACTCTGCCAGACGGAAGAGTTTGAGACGATCGAAGAGGCCCGCCAGTTCGCCCAAGAGTGGCTGGCGGGGGTCGCGGTGTAAAAATTTCACATGCGAGAAAAATGGGCTAGAAAAAAAATCCAAAATCTTTTCCTCTAGCCCGTGCAATTCGGTAGACAATTCGGCAGACGATATGTACAATACAGGGCATGGCAAGCACAGTGCGAGCCAACAAAACGCTAACCGGGAGTTGAAATGATGACAACACAAGACACAACAGCACAAGACGCAATCCGCAAGCAACTACTTGACCTAGCCGACCGCTTGGGAATCGACGAGCAGGAGGCCGGGGAAGCCGAGTGGGCTGCCTACTTGTCAGATCAGGAATTGGCAGCAGCTATCGTGCTCATGCGCCCAGAAGCGGGCGAGCAAGTTGAGCGACTGGCGCAACAGTAATGCGTAGCCGTGTCGCACGATCGCTAGCGTGGTACTTGCCGCTAGCGACCCGTGACGATGTGGCGACTAGCCGGTGCTACAGCGGTGCGCGAACTGTAGCTTTTTTAACGCTGACGGACCATCAATGACCGACCGTATTACAATCCGCCTCGGCAGCCTCTCCTCACCGCTCCAAGCCGCCGCCAATGCCGCTTGCGTATCCATTACCGAAATGGGCCGCCGCTGCATCGAGCAGCAGCTAGGAGTGGAGCACGTGCCCAACCTGCGAGGCAATCCGAATGTTGCCGAGTTGGCTAGGAAACGATGGGCCAAAAAGAAGCAGGGGGGTAAATCTCAAGCATGGCAAGCATGACCACCACCAACACACACGGCGGCAAGCGTCCAGGCGCTGGCCTCAAGCCGTCTGGCAAGCAGCCACGCAACATAACGCGGTCAGTCAAGCTGACCGCGGATGAGGCAGCCTACATCAGCGAGTTCGGGACGGGCGAGCTGTGGCGGCTGCTGCAGGCGTCCAAGCATTTTCAAGAGTGGCAGCAGTTATCGCAATCGCAATTTGAGGAGCCACCCAATGACCACGCAAACAACAACCCTTCTCCGCAAGCTAGCCCCAACCCGCATCCGCTTTACAAGCTCCCGTTTGCTACTCGATCACCGCCGCATGACGCAAGTCGACCAGCAAGCAGACCTTGAGCGTGCAGTCAAGCGCTGGGGCGATGTCGAAATGACCTGGGACGAACTCTACGGCTGCTGGCGTAATGTGTCGCCGGTGGGACATGTGATTGTGATTATGGCTTACGAGGGCAACAAGTGATGAACATCGCAGAATGGATCACGACAAACGCAAGCGTGATCGAGGCGAAGTTTGGGCGCAACGAAACCGAGCCTTATTTCGGCAATGTCAGTCAGACGCAGCTTTCGGTCGCTCGTCACTACGGCGGCTGTCGAGTCAATAACGCTTACTACGACTACAACGCAGAGCATGATCTGCTCATTCGTGAGGATGTGTTGAAGTGGATTCGCAAGCAAATGAAAGCAGCCAAATGACCGACCGCGAACAACTTGCAAACATGCGCGCCGAACTGCTAGCCGCACTGCTCGAATCAGCCGACTACACCGAGCTTTACGACCGAGTCATGGCGGCAATCGAACTACCAGCGAAGTAGCTGGTTCCCTGCGACGGTTAACCTTTCGCGATTTTGACAAACGCACCGTCGCAGGGTTTGTATACAAGAAATTGACAGGCTACAACACCGCTGAGCCGCTAGCTGGCTCGCTGGCTAGATGGTGGCAGGGACTGATCTCCCCCCATAAGCCGATCGGCGGTTTTTTACAATAGGACAGGGTCAGGATGCCATCGCCAATTTATCCTACGCGGCAACCCGTCGACGAGGCGGAATTTATCGACGCGTGCATGAGCGGCGAATACACGCGGCACGGACTGGCCAAGAAATTCCGAATCTCAAAGAACCGCATTGAACGGCTGCTGATTCGCTTGGACCTAGACATTTACGTCAAGTTTTCGCCGATCACCATCAACACTGCAAACCATCAAACGCTTGAACTGCCAGAGCCTACCAAAATCCCAACGCCAACGGGTGCAATCCCAGGGTCAAGCGACAAGGTCGAAGTGCTGCGAAAGCGTTTTGAGGCTGGCGAGCACTTGTTCCACAACCTTGATGCTGATTACGAAGGTTACAGGCCATCCAAAAGCATAAATAAGAGGTGGTCAGCGTGAGCACAGCTAAAACAATCCACCAACAGCCCTACGCACGTCGGCTAATGTCGCATCACCTCGACGACTGCGAGCGACTGGACCTGTACTACTCGGACGCTCCAATCTGGACGGTCGACGTTCACGAGCGGGATGTGCGAACACAACTATTGCTCCAGCGCTACGGCTATCGCTGGATTTGCACTGGGAAGGGAAGCGAAGGGGACGTTTACACATTTAGGATTGATCGAGATGAGCATTTCACGACAAGACCATCTGGCAGCAGTTCAAGGCGACATGGTTGAACATTGCAATCACATGCTAGCCAGTATTTTGCACGACTTAGGTGTGCGGCTGCTAACTGCATCGATTGAAATCTGCAACCGCGGCGAACCAAATTTGGCAGCAGTGCGAGAGTTGTGTCGGGTCATTGCAAACGACTTGACGGACGATTGGCCTTTTGACTTTGAGGAGCTTTTTGAGCGGGAAGCGGATAAAGAGGTTACGTACTACGTCAAGGACATTGAAAACGTGATCGAAGGCGTCAAAGCAACAATGCGCAACCAAATCTTTGCAGCGTTGATTGGAGCGAATGATGAGTGACATGCCGGGGTGATCTATTTAGTAAGTTCGACATGCTCGGCAACTTGGGTGCATGTCTTGGTTATTTGTCTTTTTGGAGTGGCGATCATGTTTGAAGACAGGACAGAAGACTACAACCGCAGCGAAGGCGGGGAGCGACACGTCAGGACGGTTAGCGAAACTTGTTGGATCAGCGTGTTGCATCGCATGACAGGATTTGGGTACATGGAGTGGGAAACCGCTATCTGTTTCAGCGATCCCGCAACGCGAAAGCACGTCGAAGGTTCGCCATTTATCGTTCGAGGCGATTGGCGTGACGAGCTGGCGGAAATGCAAGAAAGCGAATTGCGTGCGTGGTACGACAACAAGCTCATGTCCTGGTTATTTCTCTTTTTGGAGTGAGTAAGATCATGGCATCATCGACCGTTGAAATTGTGTGCGATAGCTCTCCGTTCGTTCTATTTGCCAAGCTTCTTGAGAGTCGCCTCAAGATCAGCGAGCGATCGTTCGAGCTTGGCGATCTCGGATTTGAATTGTTTCGCGCCGAGAGTGATTTCAGTTCCGCATCCGCAGGTAAACTTGTTGTGCGTCTTTATCCATCCGATGGTTTTCTTCGTTTTGCGACGACAATTTTCGCAGAGGATTTCGATGCGTGCTGCGGCTCTCGCATGACATCGGAGCAGTGATAACCGATCCGCCGTATTTTTTGCCAGCGGTTCATCATATTGTGAGTTGGAGTAACGAAGGCGATGTGGTGTTGGACCCGTTTAGCGG
>OBNU01000036.1_pt1 | contig 21076 bp, 14 predicted proteins | sample 1494211 | NCBI WGS metagenome assembly OBNU01 (sample SAMEA3275559, study PRJEB22092) | marine metagenome | biome: ENVO:01000252 "freshwater lake biome"; feature: ENVO:00002042 "surface water"; material: ENVO:00000021 "freshwater lake" | collected 2014-06-21T10:00:00+00 | depth 2 m | reverse complement strand
ATCAGCGTTTGCAGGGTCGTTAAATCGGTGACGGTGATTCGGATCGACTGAGCAGCACGATACGCTCTAAGCCGCTGGGTGTTGGCGGTCTGGTCCCACTCATAAACTGGGTCAATTGAAAGGGTAGACGAGGTCAACAGGGTCGGGTCTATGCCCTGATCCAGTAAAAACGTGAGCGTTGCCGTGGTAATGGTTTGCACACGCTTTTGTGCAGAGCTCGGAGACGCACTTTCGCTGTCGGCGCTCAAGGTCAGATAAGCCCGATTAGGCGTGACTCGCTGAGACGCCTCGCCATTAACGGCAACAAAAGACGTTGTTGGTGCGGGTATCTCGCTTGCAACCGTGCCTATCGCAATTACCAGAGCGAAGAGTGAAGAAGACAAGGATAAGATGGGTCGACACGTCATAGTAAAACCTTTTTAGGGTGTGTTGGTCGCTTTAAGAGTCCCGATTGTCGTAGTGAGCGTAGCAGGTCTTTCTGTAAGTGCACTAGTATCAAAGCTTGCACCCTGATAGAACAGCAGGCAAGCTTGTCGAATAACAATAGTCAGATCATAAGAATAGTGCCTATGCCTGTGGTTAATCGTCACCCCTTTGTAAGGCGACTGATCGAAAATCGCGACAGCCAGTTCTGGTTCTTGCAGTTCTTGGGCTGGAGTGGGCTCTCTGTCATCAGTTATTTCAGCCTGAACCTTTGGTACGATCAGCCCGAGCTCAGCTATGTGGCTCACAACTTATTGCAATCCTTGGTGGGTGCCTTGGTGACCTGGCCCATGCGTTATCTGATCAAACGCTGTTGGGATATGAGCTGGTTGCGCCGTTTGGTCTCGGTCGCTTTTATCGTGCTGTCCTTCGCAGCTCTGTGGTCGGTTTTGCGGTTATCTCTTTTCTTGTTACTCACCGACGAGACCAATTTGTGGCGTGACTTTGGCGGCTGGCTGTTCCCTTCAATTTTTATTTTTCTGTGCTGGACGGCGTTATATCACGGCATTAAGTACTATCAGCTGGCGCAGCATGAGCATGCGGTTCTGATGCAGATGGCGGCTGACCGGAATGAACAGTCGATGCGTCTCGCTCAGGCAGAGGCGGCGGCGCGGGCGGCTCAGCTGACGATGTTACGATATCAACTCAACCCTCATTTTTTGTTCAATACTTTGAATGCCCTACAGGGCTTAGTGGCTACTGGCGCCAACACGAGAGCGAGCCACATGATTGCGGAGCTGGGTCATTTCTTGCGGTATTCGCTGCAGAGTGATTCTTTACACTCGGTGTCGGTCGAGCAAGAAATAGAGGCGCTACAAATGTATCTCAGTATCGAGCAAGCGCGTTTTGGAGAGCGCTTATCGGTTCGGGTCGACCTTGACCCCCGAGTCGCGCAAGCTCAGATCCCCAGCATGATTTTGCAGCCGGTTGTAGAGAATGCGATTAAGTATGCCATCGCCCCCTCTGAATCGGGTGGTACGCTAGAAATTAACGCTCTGTTAGAAGATGGCATGTTGGTGTTGACAGTGTCAGATGATGGCCCGGGAATCGCCGATACTGAAGATCTGCCCATTTCCTCAGGGACTGGCGTCGGGCTTCGCAATATCCGAGAGCGACTGGCTAACAGCTATGGCGCAAAAGCGGCGATGTATATCGCCAATCGCGGCGACGGCGGCTTGATGGTGGTGATCCGTTTACCGCTATCTGGCGCATTTGTGCAGGCAGAGGCTTCCTAATGCGAACGCTCATTGTTGATGACGAGCCCTTAGCCAGAGATTACCTGTGCTCTCTCCTAAAGGCCCAATCGGACATTACCATTATCGGGGTTTGTCAGAATGGCCGAGAAGCAATAAAAGCCATTCGTGCCGATCGGCCAGAACTGGTGTTTTTGGATATTCAAATGCCGGGCATGAATGGATTCGACGTGGTGAAGGCGATCCAGGCAGATGACACAATGCCGCTCTTTATTTTTGCCACCGCATTCGATACTTACGCTATTGAAGCATTCGATACTGCGGCGGTTGACTACGTGCTGAAGCCTCTTGATGCGACTCGGTTAAGTCGAGCACTCACCAGAGCGCGTGAACGGTTGGCTAGCATTCCCAAAGGTACTCTGATTTCGGCGGTCGATAAGGCGCTGGGCCGCAACACGGAGCTACAGCCGCGCAGCCAATCACAGCAACAGAAGCTGACCATTCGTGACGGCGGTCAGATACAGCTGGTAGAGTTTGATCACATCGACTGGGTTGATGCGGCGGGTGATTACATGTGTGTTCATGTCGGGCCCAAGACCCATATTATGCGTTGCACGATGGCCGAGTTATCTGATCGATTGAGTTCGGGGCCTTTTGCCCGGATACATCGTTCAACCTTGGTCAATCTAGACAAAGTGACTCACATTACGCCCCTGTCGAAAGGCGAATCGCTCTTGCACTTGGGGGAAGAGACAACGCTTAAGGTAAGCCGTAATTATCGCAAAGCGATTCTGCACTTGTTAAATTAATCCGATTAAACTTTCTATCAATCCACCTTGGCGCAGGACTCCTGTTGATTCGCGCGTGACTGTGTGACCCTTGTTCAATAATCACAGTAATAATGAGAAGGGTCGAGCCTTGCGTGTAGATATTCAGGTGAGTGGACGTTGTTTACTCGCAGCGCTATTAGCTGTGTTCTCGAGCCTTAGTCTCGCAGCGGACTCGCGCGAGATCCATCTTGACCAGCACCCTTGGTTAGAGCCTATCTGGGCGCTGAACGTCGGTGGCTCCCATTATCAATCCGTGCACGGAGTCACTTTTCAGGCTGATGACTGCGAAGTCGCTGAAGTTTGTCGCCGTTTAGAGGCCGTGACGGGCACCCAGCAAGAGCCGGTCTATTTGAGCTACCGCGAGGGGGCGCAGTCATATCGCTTCCGAGTCGCTGAAGGTGCCTACGCCCTAACCCTGTATTTCGCAGAGACAAAAAACACACCTGACCGCACCTTTCAGATCCGTTTTAACGGTGTTGTTTATGATAATCAGTTCAATATTCCGCGGTTCAGAGACGGCTTAACGGACGCCGCGTTGGCGCGAACCTGGGCGAATATTGAGCCTGTAGATGGTGTCATACAGCTCGATCTTGAAAGTGGCTCCGCTTTGCCAATCCTGAGTGGGATTGCGTTAGAGCGTCGAACCGACGAACAGCTTGGCCGTTTGCGTTGGGCCGATGAGTTTTCGGGAACGGGTCTAGATTCTCGCTATTGGACGATCGATGAATGGCCGGCTCGGAAAGTCAACGATGAGGATCAGGCCTATGTGGCAAGTGCGGCAACTGTCCGTGTTGACGAGGGTCGCTTAGTTCTCGAAGCGCATCAGGTGAATGAGCCGGATGCGATTTACCATTCAGGCCGTGTTCATAGCTTAGGCAAAATCGATTTCCGATATGGTCGCCTTGATGTAAGGGCGAGGGTACCAAAGGGACAGGGCGTGTGGCCCGCTATTTGGTTGTTACCGACACACCCCTATCGCTATGCGTCGAGTTGTGATGCACGCAATCCTGATTGGCAGGGCGCCAGCGATTGTGATGCGTGGCCTAATTCGGGTGAGATAGATTTGATGGAGCACGTTGGCTTTGAGCCCGGCATTGTGCATGGCACTGTGCACACGCGCGGGTATTATTGGGTTCAAGGTAATCAGCGTAAGGGCAGTGTTGTGCTCAACAATTTAGGCGATGAGTTTCACGTGTACAGTTTGCGCTGGCGACCCGATCGGCTCGATATGTTCGTAGATGACAATCGGTATTTCACGTATAGCCGTGAAGAGAGCGACTGGCGTCAGTGGCCCTTTGATCATGCATTTCACATTGTCATGAATTTAGCGGTAGGTGGACAGTGGGGTCGCGCGGGGGGGCCGATCGATCCTAGTATCTTCCCGCAGTCGCTCGAGATTGACTACGTTCGGGTTTACGAGGTCGCGCCCGCGGCCAGTGAAGTCACAAATTAAAAAGGCAAATGAGGTAGAACTATGCGAATTCTAGTGTCTGTGGCCGCGATTTTGAGCTGCGTATTGACGCCGCCGGCAGTGGCTGAATCAATGTCGGCCAATCTCATCGACCCGGCGGTCGAGCAGCGCATTGATGCCATCATGAAAGAGATGACATTAGAGCAAAAAATTGCCCAGATGATACAACCCGAGATTAAAAGTGTGACGCCCCAAGACGTAAGGCGCTATGGCTTCGGCTCGATCCTCAATGGTGGCGGATCTTTTCCGCAGCAGAATAAACAGGCCACGATCGCTGATTGGGTAGCGCTTGCCGACTCATTTTATGAAGCGTCAGTGGATACCAGTGAGGGGCATGCGGGAATACCCATCATGTGGGGAACTGATGCGGTGCACGGCCACAACAATGTGCTCGGAGCGACCATTTTTCCGCACAATATTGGTTTAGGTGCCGCTCGCAATCCCGCCCTCATTGAGGCCATTGGTGCAGCAACCGCGCGCGAGGTCCGAGCGACTGGAATTGACTGGATTTTTGCGCCAACGGTTGCGGTGGTTAAAGATAACCGGTGGGGGCGCACCTACGAGGGTTACAGCGACCGCCCAGAGATCGTCAGAGATTACGCCGAGGCCGTCGTGAGGGGCTTGCAATCAGAGAATATGGTCGCGACTGCAAAGCATTTTGTGGGCGATGGCGGCACCTTCAGGGGGATTGATCGCGGCGATACCCGGTTGTCACTCGAAGATTTGTTAGCGCAGCACGCCGCTGGCTATGAGACAGCTCTGAAAGCGGGTGTTATGAGTGTGATGGCGTCGTTCAATTCTTGGAATGGCAAGAAAATTCATGGCAGTAAGACGATTCTGACAGACGTATTAAAAGATCGCTTAGGGTTTGATGGATTTATCATCTCGGATTGGAATGGCATCGGTGAAGTCGAGGGCTGCACAAATAGTAATTGCTCGCAGTCGGTCAATGCTGGGATGGACATGATTATGGCGCCCGAAGATTGGCAGGCGCTGTATTACAATATGATCGAGCAGGTGAAGTCTGGCGAGATTCCAGAGAGCCGAGTGGACGACGCGGTGAGGCGTATCCTTCGTGTCAAAGCACTATCTGGCATCCTCGATAAGCCGAAGCCCTCAACCGCAGCTCTTGATGCCTCGGTCATCGGGCAGGCGTCACATCGAGAGATTGCGCGACAGGCGGTACGTGAATCCCTAGTTTTGCTGAAGAACAACCATAATACGCTGCCCTTAAAAGCGGATCAGAATATTCTGGTGGCGGGCGCAGCGGCAGATGATATTGGGCAACAATCTGGTGGATGGACTATTACCTGGCAAGGCACAGGCAATCAGAATTCTGATTTTCCGGGTGGCCAATCGATTCTAGATGGGTTGCAAATGATGGCTGAAAAGAATGGGGCTAAGATCCAATTCAGCGTCACTGGTGAGTTTAGCGATAGGCCAGACGTCGCCGTGGTTGTCTTCGGAGAAACTCCCTATGCCGAAGGCCAGGGCGATATTGACAGCTTGAATTATGGCGCCTCTGATGCCTATAGTGTTGCTCTGTTACAGCGTTTAAAAAGCCAAGGAATACCGACCATTGCCATATTCTTAACAGGGCGCCCCATGTGGATTAATCCCGAGCTCAATAATTCAGACGCGTTCGTGGTCGCTTGGTTACCGGGCACCGAGGGGCTTGGTGTCGCTGAAGTGTTGTTCGCTGAGCCAGGCACTGTCACTGATTTTAAAGGTCGATTGCCCTTCAACTGGCCTTCTATCGATACTGATCCACGCGATCCTGATCAGCCAGTGACGAGTGTCCTGTTTCCTTACGGTTACGGCTTGACGCTCGGTGAGACGACTTTCATCCGCAACGACTTAAATGAACAACCGGTACTGAAGCGCGAACGAGCGGAACAGATTATCTTCAATGCTCGCACCTATGAGCCCTGGTCGATGGCAGTGGGTGATAACAGTAATTGGCGGGTGCCGATTGCGACGAGCTTTGTTCGCAGTGCTGAGGGATCGGTGCTGGTTCGCACCGTCGACGTTGAAGTGCAAGAGGACGCTCGCCAGCTGGTGTTTGGCAAAGCTTCTGTTGGTGTTGCGCAGGCTTATTGGTTCTCGGAGACGCCTCTAGACTTTAGTGCTTGGCGTGAACAGGGGGCTTATTTGCTAATGGATTATCGAATCGACGCAGCGCCCGAGGGCGACGTTGTCTTGCGGATGGACTGCACGTATCCTTGCACCGGCGAAATTCAGTTTAACGAGGTGTTGCAAGATGTAACCCTTGGGGCGTGGCAAAAGTTAGCTATCCCGCTCGCTTGTTTTGCTGAGCGAGGGGCCGATTTAGCCGCAATTACAGCACCCTTGGTGGTGGCTACGCCTGATCCTTTTGCAATCACCTATAAGCGAGTGGCCATTGCTGCAGAGGCTGAAGCCGAAGCCGTACTGAGCTGCCAGTAAACTATAACAATAAGGAAGCGCTATGTTATCTACTCTCGATATCACGATTGTTGCCATTTATGCGGTGGGGCTGTTTGTGCTCGCTCAGTGGGTGTCTCGCGAAGAAACCGGGCACCACAAGAGCGCCAAAGATTACTTTTTAGCCGGTAATACGCTGCCTTGGTGGGCGATAGGTGCTTCTCTTATTGCGGCGAATATTTCGGCTGAACAGATCATCGGCATGTCAGGATCTGGATATGCGATGGGGTTGGCGATCGCCTCTTACGAATGGATGGCAGCCATCACGCTCATTTTAGTGGGGAAATACTTACTCCCGATCTTTCTTAAGCACGGCATTTACACCATGCCGCAGTTCCTAGAGCAGCGTTACGACCACCGAGTCCGCATCGTCCTCGCGGTGTTCTGGTTGGCGGTATACGTGTTTGTAAATTTAACCGCGGTGCTGTGGTTAGGATCGTTGGCGCTTAACACGGTGGCTGGGGTTCCGGTACAAACGGCCCTCATCTTACTGGGTGCTTTCGCTCTGGCGTATTCTCTGTACGGTGGTCTGAAAGCGGTGGCCTTCACCGATATCATACAGGTCGTTTTATTGGTTTTGGGTGGCCTTATTATTGTGGCCCTAACGCTGGACAAGGTGAGCGGTGGTGAAGGTGTGATCGCTGGGTTTGTTGAGCTCACGCGAGTGGCACCCGAAAAGTTCGATATGATTCTAAGCCCAGACAACGAGCATTATATGAGCTTGCCAGGACTCTCTGTGCTGGTGGGTGGCATGTGGATCATGAATATTTCTTACTGGGGTTTCAATCAGTACATTATTCAACGCGCGCTCGCCGCAAAGAGTGTGGCTGAGGCGCAAAAAGGTATCGCCTTCGCAGCATTTTTGAAATTGCTAATGCCGGTTATTGTGGTGCTTCCCGGCATAGCGTTGTTCGCCTTGAACAGTGATTTGAGCTCTCCGGATCAGGCCTATCCTTCCGCAATGACACTGTTGCCATCGGGGTTAAAAGGTTTGGTCTTTGCGGCTCTACTGGCTGCTATTGTGTCGTCTTTGGCATCGATGTCGAACAGTATTTCGACGCTGTTTACGATGGATCTCTTGCCTTCATTGCGAGCAGCAGACAAGCAGGGCGATCCGGTGAAAGTGGGTCGGACTGTGGCTGTGGTGGCAATGGTGCTGGCGATGCTGACCGCGGAGCCGCTGCTCGGTAAGTTTGATCAGGCGTTCCAATACATTCAAGAGTTCACCGGATTTTTCACCCCCGGGATTGTCGTTATTTTCTTGCTGGGTATGTTCTGGAAAAAAACCACAGCAGCCGGCGCCTTGGCGGCCGCGGTGGGTTCCGTCGCGTTATCGTTCCTATTCAAGATGGTGTGGCCAGAGTTGCCATTCATTGATCGCGTAGGTTTGGTGTTTTTGATTGCCGCGGCCCTCGCCATTATCGTGTCTCTGATTGAAAATCGTGTGCAACAGGGTGCGATAGAATTGTCTGAAATCGAGTTTGGCACCACGCAGGGCTTTAACTTGTCGGCTTTGGCGGTCACCTTGATACTCGCTGCGCTGTACGCAACGTGGTGGTAAAGGATTAGCTGAAATGAGATTGTCTACGGTTGCTCTATACGATTATTCGTATGAAGTTGAAGCATTAACTTTGCGATCTCGATTATATTGGAACTGGTTGCTCCGCGAGACAGATCGGCTACAGGGCTAGAAAAACCTTGTAAAATAGGGCCAATTGCCTGTGCGTTGGCGAGCTCTTGCAGCAGTTTGTAGGCAATATTGCCAGCATTCAAGTCAGGGAAAATGAGCACATTCGCGCGTCCCGCTACGGGATCCTCCGCGGGAGCTTTGTTGACTGCAATTGACTCTGATAGTGCGGCATCCGCCTGGATCTCTCCGCTTATTGACAGCCATGGAGCCAAAGCTTTAGCTCGCTCTGTTGCTTCGCGGACTTTATCTACCGATGCGTGTGAACCGCTGCCAAAACTCGAAAATGAGAGCATTGCAACACGGACTTGTTGCAAGTGTTGGGTCGCGCTACGAGCAGTTGAAATAGCTATTTGTGCTAACTCAGAGGCATCGGGATTCACGGCGACTGCACAGTCGGCGAGTACAAAAGGCTCCGGTTTTCCGGGTAAGTGCATCAGAAAGTAGCTTGACGGAGCGGAGACACCAAGCTCATAACCAATGCAGAAACTGGCAGCTTCTAGAACCTTTTTTGTGGTCGCTTGAGCGCCGGCGATTAGGATATGATTTGAATTACGCGCTACCAAAGTTGCCGCAAAGAAAAGGTTTTTTTGGACCATTCTTTGCGCTACTTTGCGCTGCTTGATTCCCCGATAGTCGCATAAATACATGGCAAAATCTGCTGTGCAAGAGGCCTTGGCGGGGTCCAATAGTGTCATTCCATCTAGGCAAAGCTTGTTATTTTTAGCGCAGTCAATGACTTCGTCTTGCTTACCCACCAAAATGATGTGGGCTAACTTTAGTTTACTCAGAGCGACAGCTGCTTGTTGGATTCTTAAATCAGCGCCTTCGGCAAAAACCAATGTTGGAATCTGGTCGGAGAGAGTCATATCAGAGTTCTTTATCGATCGCAGATATCAGTGTAATGCCGCAAGTCGGGCCCATTATATTCCAGCAGGGGTCGAATGAGGATGTTGTTCTCCTGTTGCTGCATCACCTGTAAGCTCCAGCCGGGTACTCGGCCAATCGCAAAGATCGGCACGAACAAATCTTCTGGAATGCCATTCAAGTGGTAAATGACACCCGAGTAAAAATCGACATTCACATTTACACCTAAGCGAGAGTAAGGCTTCATAGCCTCGACCAGCGCCTTGAGAATCTCGTTCCAGTGGGGTTCACCTTTCTCAATCGACAAGCGCTCAACGCCGTCCCGAAGATGTCTCGCGCGGGGATCTTCTGCCCGATAGACACGGTGACCAAAACCCATAATGGCTTCTTTGTTGGCGCGCTTGCGTTTGACATAATCCGCCGCGTTGGCTGGATCACCTATCTCGCGAGCCATGTGCATAACGTCTTCGGCAGCGCCACCGTGAGCCGGTCCTGATAAGGCCGCAATCGCGGCCGTCATCGCTGCGTGCAGGTTCGCATCAGTGCCGGTGACAACGCGAGCGGTAAATGAGGAGGCATTGGATCCGTGTTCCGCATGCAAAATTAAATCCAAATCCATCAATTTTGCCGCATCGGCGCTGGGTGTCTCACCAGAGAGCTGATACAAAAAATGTGCCGCGTGGTTGAGCTCGGAGCTGGGTGTAACGGGCTCAAGGCCCTGACGAATCCTGTGGTGGGCAGCCACTATCATTGGGATCTGTGAGCTCAACCGGATGGTCTTGCGCAGAATGGCGGCACCGCTGTTATCACTGGTGTCGGAATCAAAGGCGGCGAGCGCGGATACGGCAGTGCGCAAGACATCCATGGGGTGCCCTGCTTGCGTCGCTCGGATGATCTCGAGAATGGGGGCTGGCAGCACACGAGCCGCTTTTAATGCAGCGTCAAAGTTGGCGAGTTGCGAGGTATCTGGTAAGTCGCCGTGTAAGAGTAGATAGGCGGTTTCTTCGAAGGTAGAGTGCGCAGCCAGATCATGTATTGAGTAACCCCAGTAGCGCAGCTCGCCCTTCCGGCCGTCGATATGTGTCGTTGGGGAGCGGTCGAAGTAGACTCCTTTAAGGCCGCGGAAGACGCGAATTTTTTCGTCAGTTTCACTCATGTTGGACTCACTGTTGAAGCGGGGTGGTCTTGCCTGTGGTGATTGCCGAAGCAAGGCCGCCTCGCCGACTGAGCGACGAGACGGCCTTACTGGTTAGACGTAGTCTTTGTACTTTTCAAGGAAGCGGACTGGCTTAGAAAGCGCATCGCGACGGAAGGGGTCGCCCAGTTCTCGAGTACACATGATTTCGATCACGGTCGTTTTACCTTCGTTCATTTGGCGATCAATGGCACGCTTCAGCGCCGGGCCTGCTTGATCCAATTGATCGACTTTTTCGCCTTCAGCGCCCATCGCCTTGGCGATGCCCGCCCACGATTCGCTTTCTAGTTCTGCGGCGACGAAGCGACGATTATAGAATTCAACCTGGTTCTTTTTCTCGGCGCCCCAGTCGCGGTTATGAAATACCACAGCCGTGACCGGGATATCGTGTCTTACAGAAGTCATGATCTCGGACATACTCATACCCCAAGCACCATCTCCCGCATACGCAACAGCAGGGCGCTCTGGAGAAGCGGCTTTGGCACCGATAATCGTTGGCAGGGCGTAGCCACAGTTACCAAAACTCATGGGCGCAAAGAAGCTACGTGTTCGCTCAAACCGCAAATAGCTGTGAGCCACCGAGTTAATGTTACCAATGTCGGTTGATACCATGACATTCTCTGGCATCGCGTTTTCGAGTTCGCGCAGCACTTGGCGGGGGTGTAACCAGTTGCCCTCTTCCGCCTGTGCCTCTGCTATCACATCTAAGCTGTAAGGATCGCGCTCGTGCGTCCATTCATTCAATTCTTGTTCCCAGGCCGCTTTTGCCCCGGCGATTTTGGCGGCGCGTTGTGCCTGGTTCGCATGGCATGCGAGTGTCTGACCTTGAAGTCTCTGGAGCAGTGCAACTGATGCGGCTTTGGCATCGCCGCAGATACCGACAGAAATCTTTTTAACCAAGCCCAGCATTTTATGATCAGCATCGATTTGAATAATCTTTGCTGTGGTAGGCCAATAGTCTAGACCGTGTTGTGGCAATGTACCGAATGGACCAAGCCGAGATCCAATGACTAACACGACGTCTGCCCGAGAGATTAGCTTCATGCCCGCTTTGGAGCCTTGGTAGCCCAGAGGTCCGCACCACAGAGGGTGACTCGCCGGGAATGAGTCGTTGTGTTGATAGCTGTTAACAACCGGCGCACCCAGGAACTCAGCAATTGCCTGGACTTGCGCGATGCCGTCAGACATCACCACACCACCACCCGACACAATGACTGGAAACTGGGCAGTTTTTAGCAGCGCAGCAGCCTCGTCGAGACTCTGATCACCGCCAGGACCGCGGTCGAGATGCATTGGCTCTGGAATTTCGACGTTGATGTCGCCGTAAAAATAGTCGCGAGGAATATTCAGCTGGGTAGGACCAATCTCTGACATTGCCCGATCAAAGCAGCGCGAGGTAAACTCAGCAATTCTGTTAGGGTTGTTGACGTGTCCTTGATATTTGGTGAATTCCTGAAACATCGGAAGTTGATGGCATTCTTGAAAACCACCAAATCCCATGGTCATGGTGCCCGCTTCAGGTGTGATCATGACAACCGGGGAATGGGCCCAATACGCCGCGGCGATGCCGGTTACGCAGTTGGAGATACCGGGTCCATTCTGCCCGATAACGACGCCGTGTCGTCCGCTCGCTCGCGCGTAGCCATCAGCCATATGGGCAGCGCCTTGCTCATGCACAACAGGGATTAGCTCGATCCCTGCGGGCGCAAAAATATCCATGGCGTCCATAAAAGCGGAGCCCATGATACCAAATATTTTTGTAACACCCTGAGCAACGAGGGTTTCTACAAAAGCTTCACTAGGGGTCATACGAGGCATAACGTGGTTACCTTATTTATTAACTCAACAAGGGTGATCGTAAGGGTTTGTGGGCGCTGATGATAGAGCCAGATCTCTGCTCTGTTCTGAGCCAGTTAGGGCTGATTGTGATAGGCGCGCTTGAGTGCAGTGATACCATCGACGATAGACCCCTCTCCGATGGCTGAGAACCCCAAGCGCAAGTAATGTTTGGGCGGATTGGGTCCTATGAAGTGGATATCGCCGGGTTCTATGATCACGCCGAAGGCATGGGCCGTTTTAGCCAACGCTCGAGTATCAATGTGTTCTGGCGCGCTTATCCAAAGCGAAGATCCGCCAAGCGAGGGTTGAACATTCAACTCGGGTAGCGCTTCATGAACCGATTCGATCAAGAGTTCTCGGCGGCGCTGATACACCTTGAACAGTTTGCTCAGCAAGGCATCGTAGTAGCCACGAGCAAAAAATAACGCCATTGAGAGCTGGTTATTGGCCGCCGGGTGTCTGAGCGCGAGTCGTCTCAATGCGCGCAACTCTTTGATTAGTGAAGGGGCGGCAACGATGTAGCCCATTCGCAGGCCAGGTGCGATGGTCTTAGAGAGACTCCCCACGTAGATAACACGATCGTCGCGATCCATGCTCTTGAGCGCTGGTTCGGGACGCGTCTGAAAGTTAAATTCGCTCTCGTAATCATCTTCGATGACCACAAAATCGTGCTGACGGGCTTTGCTCAGAAGTTCGAGCCGACGCTCATGAGGCAGCGTTACGGTGGTTGGTGATTGATGACTTGGTGTCACGTAAACATAGTCGCAACCCGCCAAATCCTGTGTCGTATCCAAGCCTTGAGCATCAATCCGCAGAGGCACTACCGTGGTTGTCATTAATCGAGCGAGTTGTTGTACGTCGGCATAGCCAGGGTTTTCGAGTCCGAGAGTGGTGTTTGGTTTACGCCAGAGCAATTCGGCGATCATGTAGAGCGCGTGTTGCGCACCCACGGTTAACAGAATGGCCTCGTCCTGCACGAAGATGCCGCGTTTGGGAAGCAGACGGGTGCGAATTTGTTCGAGCAGGAGAGGGTCGTCGTGATCCACCCGGTCTACCGCCCAAGACTTGATCGCTCTGACTGAAACCGCGTCGCGAGCACATTCTCGCCAGTGTTGAAGCGGGAACAGATCGGCACCCATTTGACCGTAAATGAAAGGATAAGGCGCCTGCTGCCAGTCGCTCGGCTTGCTAACAGCGCGCCAGGCAGAGGGTGCCGCGGTGAGTCGATTGGACCAGTCGAGCGAGGTTGGTGCTTCGCTCGCTTTCTTGCTGCGATCTTGAATCCGGGTTTTTTCAAGGTGTGGATTAACGAAATAGCCTCGTCGCGGATGCGTGACTATCAGCTCATCATCGATTAAACGCTGATAGGCAAACATAACGGTATTGCGACCAACGCCGAGCTGTGCCGCGAGATGTCGCGATGAGGGTAAGGGGGTGTTGGGTGCGATGATACCGCTGGCAATCGCGAGCGAGAGCTTGGCCACAATCTGCGTCTGTAGGCTCTCTTTGGCGTCGGGATCGAGTTGCAACAGTAAGTCGTTGCTCATGGTCTAAGTAGCGCCTCAAACAATAATGAAATGACGGTTAACTCTGACTGCGCACGTCGCGATTGTAGGTATCGAACGCTTTCTTGACCACTGGCGCAAGCACATACAAACCGATGATGTTGGGTACACAGATCAGGAATACCAGTGCGTCTGAAAAATCTAGCACGGCGGTCAGGGGGATGCTGCTTCCGATAACAATGAACGAACAGAATATCAATTTGAAGAGGTTAGAGGCCCAAGCGTGCTCGCCCACCAGATAGGTAAATCCTTTCAGCCCGTAATAGGCCCATGCAATCATGGTAGAGAACGCAAACAGCATGCCGGCAATGGCAATCAATAGAGGAGACCAGGTGATGTTGCGTTCAAAGGCGGCAGAGGTCATACCGATCCCGTCAAGGCCCACATTAAAACTCGGGTCGTAATAAAAAGTGGTGACAATGACCAGCGCGGTTAAGGTGCAAATCACCACGGTATCAATGAAGGGCTCCAACATTGAAACGTACCCTTGCGTGATTGGCTCTTTGGTTTGCACCGCAGAATGGGCAATTGGGGCCGAGCCGATACCTGCTTCATTCGAGAACACAGCGCGCTGAACGCCAATGACAATCACACCAATCATACCGCCAGCGACACCCTCTGGACTAAAGGCGCCGGTGACGATGGCATTCACCGCAAATGGCAGCGCTTCAGCGTTCATGAGGATTATCACCAAGGCACTGACGCTATAAAAAATCGCCATAAAAGGAACCAGTTTACTGGTGACTCGCGCAATACTTTTAATGCCGCCAATGATCACTAGCGCGACCATCACGGCCATAATAAGGCCCACTAACCAGCCTTTCTGCGCAAAGAAACTTGAATCGCCACCGGTCACCGTAACGAATTGTAGATAGGCTTGGTTGGCTTGGAACATGTTGCCGATACCCAGGCAGCCAATCACGATACCAACAGCATAGAATCTGCCCAGCAACCGCCCCAGTGTAGGCCAGCCCTTCTCTAAAAAGCCCTGCTCAAGATAGTACATAGGGCCGCCAGACACCGAGCCATCGGGATTGTGGCGACGGTAAATAGTGCCCAAGGTGCACTCGATGAATTTAGTCGACATGCCCAGAAGGCCGGCAACAATCAGCCAAAAGGTAGCGCCCGGACCGCCCAAGCTAATAGCGACCGCGACGCCACCGATATTACCAATGCCCACCGTACCCGACACGGCAGTGGTGAGGGCTTGGAAATGGCTCACTTCGCCGGGTGCTTTGGGATTGTGGTTAAGGCCACGAACGATGTCGATGGCGTGTTTGAACCCAGAAAAATTGAGGAATCTGAAGTAGCCGGTAAAGAAAATCGCAGCGACCACTAACCACACCACAACAAGCGGTACCTGAGCGCCAGCGACAGGCACCGAGAAGAAGATAATGTTGGAAACAATCAGGGTAATCGGCGCGACAGCGTCGTTGATCAGTTGGTCAACGCTTGCCAAGGCGGCTGCGGGGCTGAGCAGTAAGAGCAGACACAGAAGGCGTCTCACGGACGAGGTGTTTGTACAAATCGTTGCCATCGCAGTAAGCCTCTTGTGCGGTTTATATCATGAATACGGCCCAGAGTAGCATTGTTCCTCCGAGTAACACACTCTGAAGCAGAACCAGTGCAACGGGTCGCCAACCGTGGGCAACCAAGCCGCTTAACTCGGTTTTGATACCAAGAGCCACTATCGCTAGCAGAAAGCTGAGTTTAGAGAGCTCGGTAAGTGTTGCAGACCAGTTGATCGGAATGTATCCGAGGCTATTCACGACTGCTAGAGCAATAAAAACCAATAAAAACCCGGGCGGACGAAGCGATTGGGTGCTCCTGGTGGATCGGTTGAAGAGCATCAAAAAACACCAGGCAATCGGGATCAGCATCGCGACGCGAACCATTTTTACTGTCATCGCCTCTACTCCCACCGCTTCTGATAAGGCAAATCCTGCGCCTGCGACATGGGACACATCGTGTATCGCACCGCCTAAGAAGTAGCCTGCTTGTTGGGGTGTGAGCTCTAGGGTTTGAACGATGATGGGATAAAGCACCATCGCAATCGCTCCGATGGTGGTCACCATGATGACGGTCAGGAGCGTGAATTTAGACTGTTCTTCACTTTTGGGCATGACCGATGACAGGGTGAGAGCAGCAGAAACGCCACAGATGGCTACTGCGCCACTCGATAAAAGCCCAAGGTCTCGGTTCAGTCCGAGCATTTTCGCCAGTACTGGTCCCAGCGCGATAGTGACTGCCATTCCGCCGAGCAATACCCCAAGTCCCGAGACACCGATCGCTGCGATATCACTGACCGCGATGCCTGCTCCGAGCAGACCAACGCCCGCTCTCAGCACTTGCGTGGCACACAGATCGACACCGGCTCGGGTATGTTCCTGCCGGTACAGAAAGTTCATTGCCATTCCCAATAACAGAGCGAAGACCAGTACCGGCGCGCCATAGTTGGTGGCAAGGAATTGGCTCGCAACGGCGATGAGTAAGACCGCTGCGATGCCGGGATAGAGTTGTACCAGGCGTGATAGGGCCAAAGTTAAACCTTACTGTTGTGAGAATACCGAGCTCAATGCCGCGTCAATGGCAGTCGTGATTTCATCTAGCTCAGTTTTTGTCGTGATCAGAGCGGGACTCAAATACAAGCTATTATTCAGGTCACTGAAACTGCGATTGGTGCGGCCGATCATAACACCATTTTCTAAACAGTGACCGGCGACGGCGGCTGTTTGTTGCTCGGTGACCGGCGTTTTCTGGGTTCGATCACTCACCAGTTCAATACCCACAAAGAGACCTTTGCCACGCACGTCGCCGATGACGGGATGCTTCTCTTGCAGTGCGTACAGCTGGTCCATCAGGTAGTCGCCCATATCGCGGGTATTCTGAATAAGATTTTCCTCTTCAAGAATGGCAAGGGTTTGAATTCCAGCGGCGGGGCCTGCTGTGCAACCGCCGAACGTGCTGATATCGCGGAAATAATTCAAGGCATTGCCATCGTTGTGCTTGAACTCATTGAAGAGGGATTCGGTCGTCACTGTGCAGGAGATCGCTGCGTAGCCACTCGCCACCCCTTTTGCCATAGTCACGATGTCGGGCTTGACGTCATAGTGTTGGTAGCCAAACCAAGCACCGGTGCGGCCCAGACCACAAACCACCTCATCGATATGAATCAAGACGCCATAGCGCTGACAAATCTCTTGGATGATAGGAAAGTATTCGGGCGGGGGTGGTATGACCCCACCGCCTGCTGTGATTGGCTCGAGAACGACAGCGCCCACTGAATCTGGACCCTCGCGCAAGATGGCGGTTTCTAGGTCGCGGGCGCACTCAATATTGCAGCTGCCATAGGTTTTGCCAAAGGGGCAGCGATAACACAAGCAGTGTGCAAATGACGAAAAGCCCGGTGCGAATGGCCCATAGTGTGCGGTGCGCTGCTCGTGACCGGTTGAACTGAGGGCCCCGATGGTGGTGCCGTGGTAGTCGCGATCTCGGTAGATAATCTTATGCTTGGTACCATCACCCTTCATGTGGGCCAGTTGCCGCACCATTTTATAGCCTTTTTCGTTCGCTTCTGACCCCGAGCTTGAATAGTAGACTCGACTCAGCCCTGGCATTTTGGTCAAAAGCTGTTGGGCGAACAGCGCGCCCGGCTCAGTGGCATAACTGCCTGCGAAATAGCATAAGTCAACCAGCTGTTGACGCACTGCCTCGGCGATTCGTTCGCGTCCGAATCCCAAGTTAACGCACCAAACACCACCAGAGGTGGCATCTAGATACGTTTTTCCCTTAACGTCCGTCACCCGCATCCCGACGCCTTTCTTCAGTACAATGGGATCTTTGGTATCCCACTGCTGATGCGGGCTTAAATGGTGCCATACGGCCGCTTTGTCGGTGGCGATGATGTCGTCATTGGCGGCTGGCGTTTTTGGTAGCGCTGAGTTCATATCACGGTACTCGGACAAATTAAAATTGATACGGTACAGTAGATCTGATTCTTAAAGATAGAGCCAGACAGATCTTCCGATAGACACCAGGCAGAGAGATCCCGAAGAGACTTAGTTCTCGTGTGTCAGAGCTCGAATTCAATCGGATAAAACTTTGTGATTTGAACACGTTAAGGTGAATGGCAATTAGATTCATTAACGACTCAATCTCTTTGTGGGTGGGTTCCGACTAACCCATGCGATAGGTTGTTGAAAACCTACGGGCTGTCAAAAAGTTGCTTTCGTTAAGGGCATAACAGCAATAAATGTCGTGCTACACTCGCTTATTTGAACGAGATAAAGGATTAACTACTTGAGTTTACCCTCGATAGAATCAGTGACTATTGGCGTCATTGGATTAGGTTATGTGGGGCTGCCCCTGGCCGCAGCGTTTGGCTCAAAACAGCCAGTGATTGGGTTTGATTTGGATGCTAAGCGGGTTGCTCAGCTGAATCAGGGCATTGATAGCACGGGTGAAACGAGCACCGAAGTACTGACTGCGGCACAGTACCTCATTTGCACGACCGATAGCGGCGCGCTCGCGGGTTGCGACGTTTTCATTATTACCGTACCGACACCCATCAATCTGGATAAACAGCCCGATTTGAGTCCACTAATGGCGGCTTCGGCAACGGTGGGTGATGCTCTAAGGGCAGGTGCGATCGTTATTTATGAATCCACTGTTTATCCGGGAGCAACCGAAGACGACTGTGTGCCCATATTAGAGGCGCACTCAGGATTGCGTTTTAATCACGACTTTTTTGTGGGTTACAGCCCAGAGCGAATCAATCCCGGCGATAAGCAGAGGCAGCTTGCCGATATCGTCAAGATCACCTCTGGCTCTACACCTGAAGTCGCTGAATATGTCGATCGGCTTTATCAACGGGTCATTACAGCGGGGACGTATCGGGCCAGCAGTATTCGCGTGGCCGAGGCAGCCAAAGTGATCGAGAATACCCAGCGAGACTTAAATATAGCGCTGGTGAACGAGTTGGCGATTATTTTTAATCATCTAGAGATTGATACTGAGGAAGTCCTAGAGGCCGCCGGTACTAAATGGAATTTTTTGCCTTTTCGACCGGGGTTGGTCGGCGGGCACTGCATCGGTATCGATCCCTACTATTTGACCTACAGAGCGCAGGCGGTGGGTTATATTCCGGACGTCATTTTGGCGGGCCGGCGCATTAACTCCAATATGGGTACGTATGTGGCTGACGAGTTAGTAAAGGCCATGCTCCGCAAGCGTCTGCACGTCGCCGGTGCAAAAATTCTGATTCTTGGTTTAACGTTTAAAGAGAATTGCCGAGATGTTCGTAACACGCGCGTTGTCGATATTGTCGGTGCCCTGTCTAAGTATGGTGCGCAAGTTGATGTTTATGATCCTTGGGTCGATCCTACTATTGAGCTTCTCGAGGGCACTGCCAAGCTGGTGGCGCAACCTGAGACCCAAGCCTATGATGCCTTACTACTCGCGGTCGCTCACGACGAGTTTCGAACCCTCGACGAAGCGCAGCTGAATCAATGGATGCGGTCAGACCGCGTCATTTACGACCTTAAATATGTGCTGCCCAGAGCATTGGTCGATGTCAGGCTTTAAAGTGGCCCGAGGAGCGGTGTGAAGATCCTGCAGGTACTGCCAGCATTAGAGGGCGGTGGTGTTGAGACCGGCACATTAGAACTCGCCCGCTATTTGGTAGACCAGGGGCACGAGTCTTGGGTCGTGTCGGCCGGCGGTGCCATGAAAAAGCGCCTGTTGGCGGAAGGCTCTCACCACCAAGACTGGGATCTCGGTAAGAAAAGCGTCATGACTTTGCGGCATGTGTTTGCCGTTCGCCGCTGGTTGCGCGAACAGGCTTTTGACATCGTGCATCTGCGCTCTCGAATGCCCGCATGGATTGTTTGGTTGGCTTGGCGGGGTCTTCCTAAGCAGGGGCGACCTCGTCTCATTACCACAGTCCACGGCCTGTACTCAGTGAATCGTTACAGCAAAATTATGTGTTCTGGTGAGCGCGTCATTGTGGTTTCTGATGCAGCTCATCGATACGTCACGCAGAACTATCCAGACGTTGATCCGGCCCGATTAGTGACTATTCCACGCGGCATCGATCCAGACTGGTACTACCCAGGATATCGACCCAGCGAGGCATGGCGGGCGATTTTTGCTTCGTCTTTTCCTAATTGTCAGGGTAAGAAGTTGCTGGTCTTGCCAGGACGCCTGACTCGGCTCAAAGGGCAAGCGGTATTTATCGATCTGATAGATCGCTTAGTGAATCAGCTCGACTTGCCAGTTCACGGCTTGATCGTTGGCGGCGAGGATCCAAAACGTGCCGGTTATGCACAAGAACTTTATGCCGCGGTCGAGTCGCGCCAATTAACCAGCGCGATCACATTTACCGGTGCCCGAGATGATATTCGCGATATTTTTGCTGAAGCAGATCTCGTCTTGTCTCTCTCGACGCAGCCGGAATCGTTCGGTCGCACGGTGCTCGAGGCTCTCAGCTTGGGTCGCCCCGTGGTCGGATATGATCATGGCGGTGTGAGTGATATTCTGGCCGAGCTCTATCCCTCTGGCGCTGTCGAGCTGAACGATTTCGAAGGATTGGTGGACACCGTGGCACAACAACTTGCGGGTTCAAATAAGCCCAAACCCAATACTCTGTTCTTGCGGCAGCGAATGCTTGAGCAGACTTTAACGACCTACCAGGAGCTCATATGATCTGGTGGTTTTTGCTGGGATTAGCCGTGATCGCACTCTCGTGGCGCTATCAGTGGTGGCGGCAGAGTGTCGGATACGAACACCCCCGAATTTTGATGTATCACATGGTGTCAGACCACCGCCCGGGTGCCAAGTTTAACAAGTTACGAGTGCCGCAGGCAGAGTTCGAACGCCAGATTGAGTATCTGGCGACCCATGGCTGGCGATTCGCCCACGTATCAGAATTGAGTGGGCCACTGCCTCCCAAAACGGTCGTACTCACCTTCGATGATGGCTACCGTGATAACTTGCTTCAGGCCCATCCTGTACTTGCACGCTATGACGCGAAAGCGACCTTGTACTTGGTTGTCGATCGCTTTGATAGAGACTGGTCAGCCGCTAAAAAAGCGCACCACAACACCGGTGAACTGATGCGTGAAGAAAAGCTCAGCGATGCAGAGATCAAAGACTTGCTGGATTCTGGGTTGTGGGAGTTGGGCGCCCACACTCTAACCCACGCCAACCTGCTTAACACTCCGGAAGTCGACAAACGCCGAGAGATCGCCGAGTCACGGAGGGTACTGGCGGATCAGTTTGCAACCGATATCCCAAGCTTTGCATACCCTTTTGGCCTCTATGGCCCCGACGATGTTGTTTTGGCGCAGCAGGCAGGTTACGCCTTCGCGGTGACGACCAACGAGGGCATAGATTCGTATCCCTATAGTGCACCACTGGAGTTGAAGCGAATCAAGGTTTCGGGCACCGAGGGCTTGGCCAGTTTTCGATTGCGTTTGAGGACGGG
>OBNU01000035.1_pt1 | contig 21557 bp, 19 predicted proteins | sample 1494211 | NCBI WGS metagenome assembly OBNU01 (sample SAMEA3275559, study PRJEB22092) | marine metagenome | biome: ENVO:01000252 "freshwater lake biome"; feature: ENVO:00002042 "surface water"; material: ENVO:00000021 "freshwater lake" | collected 2014-06-21T10:00:00+00 | depth 2 m | reverse complement strand
ATACTAGGGGTTTTAGATAGCCCGTCAAACCAAAGGCCTAGAGTCTAGTTTTTGTGTGGTCAGACTGTAAATAAGGTTTTGTTTATTGTAAGAAAAGCTGACGCCTTTCCGTTTAGTAGTTTGAAAACGACTATGTTCTTGACCCCAACAGTTAGTCACGCCACTCGGCTTAGGTGAAGAAGTAGGGTACTGGAAGGAGGGAGAAAATGAGCCTGTACTACTGGTTTGGACTTGCGATCGGGATCTACATGATTTGGGGAGGTGCAACTAAGGCCTCCGCAAAACCGTATTTCTTTCTCCACGCTCGGGCGAGTCTGCTCTGGAAGAAACAAGCTCACACTTTTCTTATGATTGCTGGAATTGCGGTGTCGGTAGTAATGCTGTTTCTGGCTTTGACTCAATAAACAAATAAACCCCTCCCGAAGGAGGGGTTTTACTTGTGGAGACTAGGGGGTCTATTTACCTCACCAAACCAATGGTTTAGGGCCTATGTTTTGTGAAATCAGACTATAAATCAGACTATGAATTAGACGTGGGCCAAAAATCTGGCGCCGTCTCAGAAATTTAGACTAACTAGACTCGGGCTGTGATTAGTCGACGAGTAAACACATTTTTAGCTTTGCTCGGCCACAAAATGCTTAATGTAGCCGCCCTAACAAGCCTTGTCGGTTCGACTGTGGCTCTATTGCTGTTCGTGATTGACCCCCGAGAGCTCCTGGGGGTGTCGATTTGGGAGAAACCTCTGAAGTTCCTAATTTCAGCAACTTTATATTCAGCAACGTTCTCCTGGCTTTTTACCTTCGTCGAAAAAGGCAAGAGTCTCGCATCCAAGATGGGAAACCTGATCGCCGTTATGTTACTGGTCGAGCTTGCGGTTATTGTGGGCATGGCGTCTGTGGGATCTACCAGCCATTTCAACGTTTCGACCCCCTTCAACATAGCTGTCTGGAGTCTGATGGCAACCGCTATCACAGCAGTCTGGGTGGCAACTTTTTTGCTCTCAATTGGGTTATGGAACTCGCGGAGAATGTCCGATGACCTTCGGCTAGCCGTTCGGTGGGGAATAGCTCTGGGGCTTGCAGGCATGGGCATTGCATTCACTATGACGCCGCCTCAACCGCAGCAGATTCTCCCGGAGAACTGGGTTGGTGTTGCAGGTGCGCACACTGTCGGGGCAGCAGATGGCGGGCCTGGTTTGCCTTTCTTTGGCTGGTCTACTGAGGCGGGCGATCTTCGAATTTCTCACTTTCTAGGCCTACACGCCCTACAGGTGCTCCCGTTGGTCGCTGCCGTTGTCACGGTAATTTTCGCGACCCACCTCGTACGTAGAGCGATAATCATCGGCGCAGCCGTGGCCTATGCCCTATTGATTGTCTTTACCTATGTGCAAGCACTTCTTGGTGAGACAGTTGTCCAGCCTTCATCTCTCATTTTTGTGGGGATTATTTTGATTATCGGGGTCATAACGAGCAGCTTCTTACTCTTATGGCCACGAGCGGGCATGCCAGTAAGAAATCGAGCCATCTAAGAAGTGGGTCAACGCGCCCTCTCTGGATAGAAACAGCCAAACCGCCTATCTCGTTGGGGCCAGACCCGAAAAATAAGAAAAACCCCTCCCGAAGGAGGGGTTTTACTTGTGGAGACTAGGGGGGTCGAACCCCTGACCCCCTGCTTGCAAAGCAGGTGCTCTACCAACTGAGCTAAGTCCCCAAAGCGAGCATTCCCTGGCGGAAAGTGCTCACCGTGGGCCTAGGAGGACTTGAACCTCCGACCTCTTCATTATCAGTGAAGCGCTCTAACCACCTGAGCTATAGGCCCGTAGAGCATCACAACATTACTAGAGAATCTCTCGGCGAACAAACCCCAAAAAGATTAGTTATTTGTGAAGGTAAGGGAGATGCCGCCAACCAGCTTTGAGATCAGGTTGAAGATAAGAGCGTAGATGGCGGCCAGCGCGGTCGTGATTACGAGATTCAAAAGCGCCAAAGTAAGCGCCGTCGACATCACGTTGTCGAAAGAGAACTCGTCTTCCAGATTGAAGGCATTGGCCTCACCGAGAACAGAAGAGAGCAGCCCTCCGACTGCGGAAAAGACACCGGAGTTTGCAAGCACCGACCAAATGAGCCAGGCACCGACAACAATCGCTATTCCGGCAGCTATCGCTACAAAGAAACCGACTTTCGTCGCTGACCAAACGTCAATTACCCGCAGCTTTAGGCGAATCTGCTTTCTCGCCTCTTTGGGCTTATTGCTCCGGTTGAACAGGCTCGCCAACATCGGCTCCTTCTTCGTTTGACTCTAGGTTTCGCTCGCTGTTTTTAGCCAGAGAGAGCACCGAGTCCCCTTCTTCGAATCTAGCAAACACTACACCCATCGTGTCGCGGCCTTTGGCGGGGACCTCGCTGGCGTTGGTTCTGATTACCTTGCCCGAGGCGAGAACTACTAGCACCTCGTCGTTTTCGTCCACGATCAATGAGCCGACTAGATCGCCTCGCTTTTCGTCAAGTTTTGCGACCTTGATTCCCAAACCGCCGCGGTTCTGGACTCGGTACTGCTCAGAGGCTGTGCGCTTGGCATAGCCTCCCTCGGTGACAACAAAGACGAAGCCGGCGCTACCGATGACGCTTGCTGATAGCAGCTCGTCACCCTTGCGGAACTTCATACCCACTACACCTGAGGTGTCGCGGCCCATCGGCCTAAGGGTCGCATTGTCTGCCTTGAAGCAGATTGACATGCCCTTGCGGCTCACTAGCAGCAGGAAGTTCTCTTCATTGACGAGCATGGCATTGACGAGCTCATCGCCATCGCGAAGCTTGATGGCAATGATGCCTCCGGTGCGGGCGGTGTCATAGAGCTCAAGGGAGGTCTTCTTGACCAGTCCGTTGCGGGTGGCAAGAACCAGATACGGCGACTGTTGGTAGTCCTTGAGGTCTAGGACCTCGACCACTCGCTCATCGGGCTGGAGGGCAAGGAGGTTTGCAACGTGCTGTCCTTTGGCATCTCTCCCAGCCTCTTGAATCTCATAGACCTTGGAGCGGAATACCCTGCCGGTGTTGGTGAAGAACATGAGCCAGTGGTGGGTTGTCGAAACGATAAAGTTCTGCACAACATCGTCTGCCCTCAGGCTCGCACCCCTCACGCCCTTACCTCCGCGGTGCTGAATGCGGTAGTTACTTGAGCGGGTGCGCTTGATGTAGCCGCCGGAGGTGAGGGTGACAACCATCTCTTCCACCGGAATTAGGTCCTCAACGGTGACATCGCCGTCGAAGCCCATCATGATCTCGCTACGGCGATCGTCACCATACTTGGCCACAATCTCGTCAAGCTCCTCGCCAACAATCTTGCGCTGCAGGGACTCGTCCTTGATGATCTTTTGGTAGCCCTTGATCTCATTCTCAAGTTCGGCTGCCTCGTCGATGATCTTCTGTCGCTCGAGGGCTGCCAGCTGGCGAAGCTGCATGTTCAGAATCGCTCTGGCCTGCAGCTCGTCAATCTTGAGCAGCTTGATAAGGCCGTCGCGAGCATCCTCGACGGTCTGGCTCTTGCGAATCAGAGCAATTACCGCATCGAGTGCGTCAAGTGCCTTGAGGTAGCCACGAAGAATGTGAGCCCGCTCCTCGGCCTTTTTTAGCCGGTACTGGGTGCGGCGAACAATGATCTCGATCTGGTGGGTGATCCAGTGTGAGATAAAGCCATCGAGCGAGAGCGTTCTTGGTACTCCGTCGACCAGAGCCAGCATGTTGGCACCGAAGTTCTCCTGCAACTGCGTGTATTTGTAGAGGTTGTTCAGCACAACCCTGGCTACAGCGTCCTTTTTGAGAACAACCACTAGACGCTGTCCGGTGCGGCCTGAGGTTTCGTCGCGGATATCTGCGATACCGGTGAGCTTGCCCTCCTTGACCAGCTCCGCAATCTTCAGGGCCAGGTTGTCTGGGTTTACCTGATATGGAAGCTCTGTAACAACTAGGCAGGTCCGGCCGTGAAGCTCTTCAACGTTTACAACTGCTCGCATTGTGATTGAGCCGCGGCCGGTGCGATAGGCGTCTTCGATACCCCTGCGGCCGAGAATCTGAGCGCCGGTTGGGAAGTCGGGTCCCTTGACTATCTTGATGAGCTCCTCGACAAGTGCCTCGCCGGCAAGCTCTGGGTGCTCAAGAGAGAATTTGGCCGCCTCGGCAACCTCACGAAGGTTGTGGGGCGGGATGTTGGTGGCCATGCCGACGGCAATACCGATTGAGCCGTTGACCAGAAGATTCGGGAACCTCGAAGGGAGGATGGTTGGCTCCTGAGTCCTACCGTCGTAGTTGTCCTGGAAGTCGACAGTTTCCTCGTCGATATCCCGCACCATCTCCATGGCAAGCGGTGCCATCTTGCACTCGGTATACCTGGGGGCAGCGGCTGGATCGTTTCCCGGGGAGCCGAAGTTTCCCTGACCCCAAACCAATGGGTAGCGCAGGTTCCAGTCCTGAACGAGCCTTACGAGGGTGTCATAAATTGCGCTGTCACCGTGAGGGTGGAATTGGCCCATGACGTCGCCGACGACCCTGGAACACTTGGAAAACTGCTTGTCCGGGCGGTAGCCACCGTCATACATCGCATAGAGCACCCTGCGGTGAACAGGCTTTAGCCCGTCCCTAACGTCTGGAAGTGCCCTACCGACAATGACGCTCATTGCGTAGTCGAGGTAGCTGCGCTGCATCTCGACCTGGAGGTCGATCTGCTCTATTTTGTCCATCTGGTTTTCTGACATTTATCTCTCCTGCCTAGATATCCAGGAATCGGACGTCTTTGGCGTTTTTCTGAATAAAGCTTCTGCGGCTCTCAACGTCCTCGCCCATGAGGGTGGAGAAGATCTCGTCCGCCAGAGCTGCGTCATCCAAGGTCACCTGCAGCAGGGTCCTGGTTGCGGGATTCATTGTGGTCTCCCACAGCTCGTCGTAGTCCATCTCGCCAAGACCCTTGTAGCGCTGGATCGAGTTCTCCTTCGGAAGACGCTTGCCGTCCTTCTGGCCTTGCGCCATCTTGTCATCACGCTCTTGATCTGAAAAGACATACTCATGTTCGGCGTTTGACCACTTGATTCGAAACAGTGGCGGCTGAGCCATGTACACGTAGCCGTGCTCAATAAGTGGCCTCATGTACCTAAATAGCAGCGTCAGCAACAGGGTCCTGATGTGCTGGCCATCCACATCGGCGTCGGCCATCAAGATGCACTTGTGATACCTGATCTTCGCGACATCGAAGTCCTCGCCGATTCCGGTTCCAAAGGCTGTGATGAGCGCTTGAACCTCGGTGTTTGCCAGGGCCCTATCGAGTCTTGCCTTCTCCACGTTCAGAATCTTTCCGCGAAGCGGAAGGATTGCCTGGGTCTCTGGGTCTCTGCCTCTAACGGCGGAGCCGCCGGCCGAGTCGCCCTCCACGATATAAATTTCAGAAACCACTGGGTCTCTCGAGGAGCAGTCGCGCAATTTGCCAGGCATGCCACCGGATTCCAGCAGGCCCTTACGCCTGGTGGCTTCCCTTGCCTTGCGGGCTGCGAGTCTTGCAGCAGCAGCCTGGATGGCCTTGCGAATTACTTCCTTGGCCTGTCCGGGGTTGCGCTCCAGCCAGTCGCCAAGCTGGTCGTTTACTACCTTTTGGACAAATGCCTTTGCCTCGGTGTTTCCGAGCTTGGTCTTGGTCTGGCCCTCGAACTGGGGCTCGGTGAGCTTTACCGAGATAACAGCAGTTAGGCCTTCGCGGACATCGTCACCGGTGAGGTTCTCGTCCTTTTCCTTCAGCTGCCCTTTATCGCGAGCATATTTGTTTAGAAGAGAGGTGATAGCGGTCCTGAAGCCCTCTTCGTGGGTGCCGCCCTCGTGGGTGTTGATGGTGTTTGCGTAGGTGTGAACGCCCTCGTTGTAGCCGTTTGTCCACTGCATCGCAATTTCGACCGACATGTTCTTTTCTTTGGTCTCGTTCTCGATTGAGATGATCTCCTCGTGAACCACCTCGACCTTCTTTGCTGAGTTGAGGTATTCGACGTAGTCGATGAGTCCGCGCTCGTAGAGGTAGCTGTCGTTCTTTCCGCTGCGCTCGTCGTTGAGATTAATCTTTAGGCCCTTATTCAAAAAGCACATCTGCTGGAAGCGCTGGCGCAGGGTCTCGTAGTCAAAGTCAACGGTTTCGAATATCTCTGAGCTTGGAGTAAAGAAGATGGTGGTGCCGGTCTTGTCGGTTTTTCCAGCCTTCTTTAGAGGGTGGTCTGGTACGCCCACCGTGTAGCTCTGGGTCCAAATATCGCCGCCTCTGTGCACCTCAACCGACAGGGTTGAGGAGAGGGCGTTCACAACGGAAGCACCAACACCGTGGAGCCCTCCGGATACGGCGTAACCGCCGCCGCCAAACTTTCCACCGGCGTGCAATACAGTCAAAACGACCTCGACTGCTGGTTTCTTTTCAACCGGGTGCATATCAACGGGAATCCCTCGACCGTTGTCGCTTACCCTTATCGATCCCTCTTTGGTGATCGTGACATCTATGTTGTCGCAGTGGCCGGCAAGAGCCTCATCGACCGAATTGTCGACTATTTCATAGACCAGGTGGTGCAGGCCCCTGGGGCCTGTCGAACCGATATACATACCCGGTCTTTTTCGGACCGCTTCAAGCCCTTCGAGGACCTGGATATCGCCGGCATCATATTTTCTTTTTTCTTCAGACATATTAAGTTTCTTCCCTTTCGGGTTAGCTCCACTGAAATGCGACCCTTAGACCGACTGAGATTCGGGTTTGCTAACCCCTAAATTCTACCCCAGAGGGGCTAAAAGACTCGGGATATAGTGATTAGCCATACGTGTCTCTTGGACCCCGTCCAGGAACAGAACGTGGGCCTTTTTTCCAACTCGGGGCAGCCGGTCCAATAAACCTCAGATCTGTTACCCCAAGATCCGGATATTGTTCCTGGACTCTTGCCAAAATCTGATCCTGCAAAAGCCTCAGCTGGGTCGCCCAGGCGGTGGAGCGGCACTGAATGGTCATGAGCGAGCCCTCGAGTGACACCGGTTGAGAGGCAGCTGCATTGTCACTACCGACAAGGCGTTCCCAGTCCAGGAAGAGCGCTTCCTTCTCAACTCTGCCCAGCCAGTCGTGCTCGGTCATCAACTCCTCGATAGAAGACGAGGCTCTAAACGGTTCCCTCCCTTTTTCAAACGGTTGCGAACCCCGAGACTTACCCTCGCGTCTTTTTTGGTCTCGAGTTTTTCTCCCTAAACCCGACACAAAATCTTTGTAGAAGCGGTCCGCCGATTCGAAGTTAATCACGCGTCACCTCGCCTCGGCTTACCGAGAACTTGGCGTCCCAGCTGAGCTCCGGGGTCGCAGCCGGATCGGCGGCGGTCACGAGCACCTGTTGGAACCCCTTCACAAACTCCACCAGTCTCGCTCGCCTACCGGGGTCCAGCACGGCAAACACATCGTCAAGAATTACCACCGGGTCACCGCCCGGGCGGTCTTTTAGTTCGGCTGCGACCGCCAGCTTCAAACCCAGCGCCAACGACCACGCCTCGCCCTGAGATGCATGAGACCTAGCCAACAGGCCCGCCTTCGTAATGAGAAGCTCGTCTCGGTGGGGACCAAAAAGGGTGAGGCCTCGCTCAAGCTCTTGTGCCCTGTTGCGCTGCAGGTTTTCACGAAGCTGAGATGCGATGTGGTCTTTGTCTATTTCGGCTAGATCGTCCTGAGCTGAAAGGGAAACGAGTTGCAGCTCAATTGTTTCGGTTGAACCAGATAGCTCTGAGTAAAAAGACTGCAGCGTTGGTCCAAGAAGCCCCAACAGCTCAAAGCGGGCCTGGGTTATCTGACTACCTAGCTCCACAAGCTGGTCGTCCCAAATATCCAGCGTGCTCAGATCTGGATTCTTCACCCCTCTGGAGCTTTTCAGCAAAGCGTTGCGCTGTTTTAGAACCCGGTCATAATCAAGCCGTAGCTGCCCAATTCGAGGCTTTAGCAGCGCTGCCGTCTGGTCTAGAAAACCCCTGCGGTCCGCTGGGTCGCGCCTTACGACATCGAGATCCTCCGGCGCAAAGACAACGGCCGCGAGGTTCCCAAGAATTTCGGACGCTCGTTGCCTGGGAGAACCATTGATAAAGAACTTGTTGGCCGAGCTGGTATTTATCTCGACACCAACCGCCAGTTCTCTATCTCCGCTTTTGACGGTGGCCGATAGCTGGGCTGATTGGTCTCCCTCTCTTACAAGAGACTTTTGGCTCCCGAGCCGGTGAGAAGAAAGGCTCGAAAGATATCCAATTGCCTCAACAAGATTGGTTTTACCCTCGCCATTTGGGCCATAAATAAGGTTGCGGCCCTCGGAAAACTTAGTTTGTAGGCTTTGGTAATTCCTAAAGCTCGCTAGTTGTAGCTCAGAAACCCACAAAGTTACCTACCGACTAAGAAACGAGCAGGTTGGGCTGGAGTAGGTACTTGTAGCTCTTATTGGATCCAACGGGGGTTATCAAGACAGGCCCGGGCTTGTTTGGGTTGTTTGGGTTTGAAGTGAAGCCGATCTGGACCATTTCAGTCTCAACAGAGCTCAGTGCGTCGATCAAAAACTGTGGTTTTAGAGAAACGACGGCGTCTTCTCCGGTTAGGGAACAACTTAGCTGCTCCGAGGCATCGGCAACATCGGAACCAATAGATTCGAGGTTTAGTTCTGCGCTGCCGAAACTAAACCTGATCGGCTTATCTCTATCAACAACCAAGCTAACGCGCTTGGTTGCATCCGAAAGGTCGCCTGTGTTTAGAACGGCGAAGTGTGGGGTGTCGGAAGGGAAAAGCTGCAGAACAGCGGGGTATTTACCTTTGATTGTTGATGTTGCGACCATCTTGTTTCCCGATGTGAAACCAACCATCTCTTTTTCGCTGGAGCCAATTCCTATTTCAATGTCTCCACTGCCAGAGAAGGTCTTGGCGATTTCAGATAGCACTCGGGCCGGAATTAGCACTTCGGTTTCGGAGGACTTGCTGTTCCACAGAACGGTTTTGACCGCGACCCTAAACCTGTCAGTTGCCACAAGAGAAAGCTCCTTGGCTTTACTGGAAACCATTACAGCGGTGAGAACCGGGGTGACTTCTTCGCGGCTCGCTGCAATCGAAACCTCAGCTACTGCATCGGAGAATTCCTCGGCCTTTACTGTTCCCGATCCACTTGGTACCTCTGGGGTTTGTGGGTAGTCAGTCATGCTCATGGCAGAAAGTGAGAACTTGCTACTCCCGGAGTTGATCGCAACCCTGGATTCAACCAGCTCAACCGAAACCGAGTCGCTCGGGAGCTTAGAAACAATTTCAGCTAACAACCTCGCCTGGACAAGAGTTTTCCCGGGTTTCTCTACAGATCCTGCGATTGAAACCCTTGCAACTACTTCGTAATCAAAAATGGAAAGCGTTATCGAACCATCGGTTGCATCTACAACCACCCCTGAAAGCTGAGGCAGCTGAGGCCGGGGAGAAAGCATTCTTACTAGAAAAGAGACTGCATCACTTAGAACTTCGCGATCTGCTTGAAATTTCATCTTTAGCTTTCGAATAAGTTTGAGGGGTTTTATCTTGGCACAGCGAGCCAACATCTTCACATTTTGTTTGAATCCCCAGTTTCCCCAATTTTCTATATCTAATTATTCAAAACAATAACCAGCTGTGGAATATGGGATAACTCCCTGAACACCAAGCAGATACTGAAAACTACATCGGTGTAAGTTGTTTACACAGCTGTGAATAAGTCTGTGGATAACTTGGTCACCTGTTGATAGTTTCGACTCTTTGAGACTCTTGAGCCTTGTTTTTGGTGTGTTTAGGACCGTTTTTCACAAAAAACAGGCAAGTTATCCACAGATTATTTGTGAGAATCTTTAATCTTCTGGATGATTTCTGACACCTGGTTGTAGATATAGCGTCTCTCACGCATCTGAGCACTTATTTTCTTCGTCGCATACATCACCGTTGTGTGATCCCGGTTTCCGAAGTGGGCACCGATCTTTGGGAGCGACAAATCCGTTAGCTCTCTACAAATGTGCATTGCTATTTGTCGCGCCAGGGCTACCGCCTGCTGTCTACCGGATCCGGTTATCTCGTCTGCACTGAGTTTGTAGTATTCAGCGGTTGCGGAGATTATCGAGAGCGGCGATATGTTCGCTCCCTCAGCGATTGCAATGGTGTCCTTTAGAACCACCTGGACCAGATCCATGTCAATGGGTGAGCGATTGAGGTTTGCAAAGGCTGTAACCCGAATCAGAGTTCCCTCCAGCTCCCGGATGTTTGAGGAGATGCGAGTTGCCATGTATTCGATTACCTCGTCGGGGATCTCAATTCGCTCGATAGCAGCCTTTTTACGCAAAATCGCAACACGGGTCTCAAACTCAGGGGCTTGGATGTCTGTGATTAGGCCCCACTCAAAACGAGAGAGCATCCGCTCCTCGAAGCCCTCCAACTGCTTGGGCCTAAGGTCTGAGGTAATAACCACCTGCTTGTTGTGGTCGTGCAGTGTGTTGAAGGTGTGGAAGAAAGCTTCCTGGGTCTGGTCTTTGCCCTGCAGGAACTGAATGTCGTCCACTAACAAAATGTCGACATCGCGATATTGAGCCTGAAACTCTGCCGTCTTGTTGTTTTGGATCGCGTTGATGAAGTCATTAGTGAATTCTTCGGAGGAGACATAACGAACCTTCATCCGCGGCTTTAGATGGATTGCGTAGTGACCAATTGCGTGAAGCAAGTGCGTCTTTCCAAGCCCGCTGGAGCCATAGATAAAGAGCGGGTTGTAGGCCTCGGCCGGCGCCTCAGCAACCGCAAAGGCAGCAGCGTGGGCAAATCGATTCGAACCGCCGGTTACGAAGCTGTCGAAGCTGTACTTCGGGTTCAGCCTTGAGTCGCCACTGGTAACAACGGGTCCGGTTGCAGGATCGCGATCTTCGAACGGGACGGGCTCCGGCTCAATTGCCACCTCTACCGAAACCGGCCCCTGAAGCTCTTCATTGGTGATTGCGACAAAGCTCGTTGGTCCACCTAGGTCGCCGAGTTCGGAAAGGGCACCAAGAATCTGTTCGCGAAGCCGCACCTGAAGCATGGAGCGGGTGGTGTCGTTGGGTACTTCAATGTAGAGGGTGTCATCTAGAACACCCTTGGGCACTGCCAGATCTAGGTGTCCCTTTAGATGCGGGGTTACGTCGGGGTGGGAGGCTACTTTCGAGATGAGATTTTGCCAGGAACTTGCCAGAGCAATATCTGCCATCTCTTCTCCCTCAAATACAAGTTATCCACAGAGTTTTACACAGGTCCACGACGTTGTGGAAAAACTTTATATCTCTGTGGAAAACTTGTGGAAACTAACCCCACAAAGTCGATTGCAACATTCAACAGAAGAGTTCTGATTTAAGCAAATCGAATCGGCGTGTCGCTAACGATATTTCTGGCTAAAAGTAATAGGGAAAAAATAAGCCTCGATATTCGGGATCAATTCTTGACTCCGCCAAGAATTCAGCGTAAATTATTGAGGTTATCTAGGGCCAGGTGCCCATAATTTTCAGGAGTTATCTAAGTGAGCAAGCGCACATTTCAGCCTAACAACCGTCGTCGCGCAAAGAACCACGGTTTCCGCGCCCGCATGCGCACCCGCGCCGGACGTGCCATCATGGCCGCTCGCCGTCGTAAGGGACGCACAGAGCTCAGCGCCTAAGCAGCCCTTGTTGCCGCGCGAGAATCGCTTGCGCTCAAGCCGAGAAATCCGAGAGGTCGTCTCTGCGGGTAAGAGGGTTGGAAACTCGTCGGCGACACTTCACTTCCTACCCAGCGAAACCAATCAGTTCGCAATTATCGTTTCCAAGGCTGTCGGCTCGGCTGTTGAACGAAATCTTGTCAAGCGAAGAATCAGGTCAATTCTCTCTGGCCTGGAAGCTAGGCCATCCAAGATCAAGGCTGCGGTGCGGGTCAAGCCTGCAGCTGCAACCGCCAGCTACCAGGTGCTTGCCGCAGATATAGCGGATCTCGTAGAGCGAGCCTCATGAGCTATTTGCAGATGCTGGTGCTTATTCCAAGAAATCTTCTGATTGCGCCTATCTTGCTCTGGCGCAAGCTCATCTCTCCGCTCTATGGCAACGTTTGCCGCTACTACCCCTCTTGTTCGAGCTATGGACTCACGGCAATACAGCGCTTTGGGGTTATCAGGGGTGTGCCGATGACTGCATGGAGAATCCTGCGGTGTAACCCGTGGTCCTCAGGTGGCGTTGACGATGTAGCCGAGGGCCCAAAATGGATCAGCGTTGGCAGACTAGGATTTGTAGGACCCAAACTCTCAAGCAATCGAGGTAGCTAGTGGATCTTCTGTGGCCAATCAAGTGGCTCATCGAGCTAATTCTGGTGTCTTTCCACACTGGGTTCAGCGCTATCGGACTCGGATTCGATTCCGGCCTCTCTTGGGTGTTGTCGATCGTTGGGCTAGTGCTTGTTGTCAGGGCGGCCTTGATTCCTGTCTTTGTCAGGCAGATCAAGAGCCAGCGCAACATGATGCTTGTCCAGCCTGAGCTGATGAAGCTCCAGAAGAAATACAAGGGTAAAAACGACCGTGAGTCTCGTGAGAAGTTTGCTCGCGAGCAAATGGACCTCTATAAGCGCACCGGCTCCAGCCCGTTTAGCTCCTGTCTTCCGCTTTTGTTGCAGATGCCAATTTTTATGGGCCTCTTCTTTGTGCTGAATGACGCCCAGCGGAACAACGCGGGCGTGGGGCTTTTGGACTCGAATCTAGCGCTCTCCTTCTCGCAGGCCGAGATCTTTGGCGCCATGCTCTCAGACACCTTCTTCGGTAGCGACGCCATCAACGTCAAGATCATTGCCGGAATCATGATCGTTTTGATGTCTGCATCGCAGTTCATCACTCAGAAGCAGATCATGACGAAGAACCAGAACCCGGATGTTCAGAACAGCCAGTTCATGCAGACCCAGAAGATCCTGCTGTATGTGCTGCCCCTGGTCTTCCTGGTCTCAGGCCTCACCTTCCCACTTGGCGTTATGACCTACTGGCTAGTTTCAAACTTCTGGACCATGGGGCAGCAGTTTGTGGTGATCCGCAACATGCCAACCCCAGGTTCCCAGGCCTATAAGGAGCGCCAGGAGCGTCTAGCCAAGAAAGGCAAGCCAATTGACGTATTGCCTTCGATTTCCTCAAGTGAAGACTCTGATGAGTCACCTGAAGACCAAACACCGGAGACCCGCCAGCGCCAGCAGCCGGTAAGTAAGAATCGCGCAAAGAAAAAGAAGAAGAAATGACCACTGAAAACGAGCTTGAAAAAGAAGGCGAAATCGCCGCAGACTTCATCGAGGAATTCCTAGACCTAGCCGACCTGGACGGCGATCTGGAGATTGAGTTCAAACAGGAACGCGTCTACCTGACCGTGGATAGCGAGGGCGAGTCAAATCTGGGCAAGGTTTCCGACCCCGAGACCGTGAACGCAATCCAGGAGATCACCCGGCTAGCCGTTCAGTCAAAGACTGGTGAAATGAGCAGGCTGATACTGGATATTGCAGGCTCTAGGGACGCCAAGGCAAAGCAGCTAAAGGATCTTGTTGAGAAGACCCTCGCAAAGCTCGAGGAGACGGACAAGGAGCAGCACCTGAAGCCAATGAGCTCTTACGACCGCAAGCTGGTTCACGACATGGTTGCTGAGGCAGGAATGGTTTCTGAATCGGAAGGACAGGGGCGAGACCGCCACATTGTCATCCGGAAGCCGTAATGTTTCACGTGAAACTAGGGGGCTAACCTGACTGAACAAATCGAGCAAGAACCCGACTTCGCCGCGGAACTATTTGGTTCAAGAATCGCTCTGGCTCGCGGCTACACACAGCGCCTGGCAGCAGACTCCGAAACCTTCGGACTCCTTGGACCAAGAGAGCTGCCAAGGATCTGGTCCCGTCACGTTATAAACAGCGCCCTATTGGCCGAACTGGTCCCTAAGGGGTCCAAGGTGGTCGATGTGGGAAGCGGTGCCGGGCTACCCGGCATCCCAATGGCCATTGCACAGCCGGATGCGCAGTTCACACTTGTTGAACCAATGGAACGCAGGTCTAACTGGATGCAGTCCGTTGTTGATGACCTCGGAATCAGCAACGTGAGGATACTCAGAGCGAGAGCCGAAGAGGTCACCGAGACCGACTTTGATTTTGCTACCGCTCGGGCAGTAGCAGCGCTGGACAAGCTTCTAAGGCTGTTGACCCCATTGATCAGGTTCTCGAAGCACAAAACAATCATCGCGCTCAAGGGCTCCAAGGCCCCCGAAGAGATTGTGGCAGCGAGCAAGAAACTGGAACTGCTCGGTTATTCACAGCCGGAGGTGCTGACACTCGGTTTAGACAAAGCACCCGAAACTGCAACGGTTGTCAGGACAACCCTGAAATGATTGACGAAGCCATGGAAAACCCAGCCGATTCAACAGCCGAGACGCAAACATCTGTTGCGCCTGGTATGGGCTACCCAAATCACAGGGTAGAGACCTCTCCAGAGCCGATTGGCTGGCAGGGCTTAGATCTTGAGGGACTGACAGAGGTTTCACGTGAAACATCGGAGGAACGCAGTGCTGACTGATCATCAGAACACCCCCATCCTCCGGGAGATGACCCAGAACCTGGAGCGCGCAAAGCGAGTCGCACAGATTGAGCTTGAGCCACCCGCGCAAACCAGGGTTATCACCATTTCAAACCAAAAAGGTGGTGTTGGGAAGACCACTACGGCCGTGAACCTGGCTGCCTCACTGGCCCGTAAGGGCATGCAGGTGTTGGTAATTGACCTAGACCCTCAGGGAAATGCCTCTACCGCCCTTGGAGTAGAGCATCACAGCGGAGTTCTCAGCAGCTACGAGGTCATGATGGGCGAGGCCACCATGCTGGAGGCCGTCAAGCCCAGCACAGAGCACCAAAACCTTGTTTGCCTTCCGGCGACAATCGACCTCGCTGGAGCAGAAATTGACCTTGTCGCCAGAGAGGGCCGGGAGCGGATTCTGGCTAATGCGCTGCGGGATTACGCAGCCACTAGAAGCACAAGACTCGACTACGTCTTCATTGACTCCCCACCAAGCCTTGGGCTGTTGACGGTGAACGCACTTACGGCCGCCACCGAGGTTTTGGTGCCAATTCAGTGTGAGTACTACGCCCTCGAAGGGGTAACCCAGTTGGTTTCAAACATTGAGCGCATCAAACGGGCGCTAAACCCAACCCTTGTTGTCAGCAGCATCCTGCTGACGATGTTTGATAACCGCACCAATCTCAGTGCCGATGTCTCTGCAGAGGTTAGGAAGTATTTCCCCAGCCAAACCCTGAGCACCGTCATTCCACGCTCTGTGAGGCTCTCAGAGGCTCCGAGCTTCGGCCAAACGGCAATCAGCTACGACCCAAAGAATTCCGGCTCTCTTGCCTACCAGGAGGCCGCGATCGAACTGGCACAACAAGGAGCCCACTAATGGCAGAGGAAAAACGACGCAGCGGCCTAGGACGAGGCATAGGCTCACTCATCCCCTCGGGTGAACGCGAAGCGGTAGACGTCTTCTTTAGCTCTGAAAACGAGGGCCTGACAGCGGTTCCCGGAGCCAAGCTTGCCTACCTTGACCCAAATCGAATCACCCCGAACCCACAGCAGCCAAGGGCAAACTTTGAGCCAGAGGCTTTTGCAGAGCTGGTCCACTCAGTTCGTGAGTTTGGAGTGCTGCAGCCAATCGTGGTTAGGCCCAAGGGCTCAGACTTTGAGCTAATCATGGGTGAGCGACGTCTCAGGGCCTCCAAGGAGGCGGGACTGGAGGCAATTCCGGCCGTCATCCGCGAGACCGCCGACGAAAACATGCTTCGGGACGCCCTGCTTGAAAACCTACACAGGGCGAACCTAAACCCTCTGGAAGAGGCAAGCGCCTATAAGCAGCTGCTCGAGGACTTCGGCACTACGCAGGAGCAGCTGGCAGACAAACTTGGTCGTTCGAGGCCGCAGATTACAAACACGCTCCGCCTTCTCAGGCTGCCGATGGATGTGCAGAGCAAGGTGGCATCAGGAGTGCTAACCGCTGGGCACGCAAGAGCCCTCCTCGGAGCTCCAAGTGATGAGATCATGAGCGAGCTAGCTAACCGAGTTGTGCGCGAGGGGCTTTCGGTCCGCAGCCTGGAAGAAATCGTTTCTGGGGTGAAGATAAAGCCAAAGCGACCAGTTATTGTCCCCGGTGGGCGCACGGACATGCTTTCCGAGCTCGCTGATGAGCTAGCCGACTACCTAAACACGGGCGTAAAGATCAACCTGAGTCGCAAAAAGGGTCAAATCCACATCGATTTCGGCTCGGTTGCGGATCTCAGGCGGATTATCGACGAGATCAAGCGCCACTAACGCAGTGCAACCTCAACCAGGGAGAGATAGGTCTCCGATAGCGATTGCCCAGAGGCTGTGACGGCCTGCGGCAAAAGCGAAGTCTCTGTCATTCCCGGGGTCACATTCGCCTCTAGGAACCACGGGGTGCCCTCCTCGTCCACAATCAGATCGATTCTGCTCATGTGACGAAGCCTTAGGGCAGAGTGGGCAGCAATTGCTACTTCCGCAGCGGCCTCTAGCACGGTTGCAGGAAGCCTTGCTGGCACGAAGTAGTCTGTCTGGCCGGGGGTGTAGCGCTCGTTATAGCCAAAACTGCCGCTCTCAGGCACTATTTCAACCGCTGGAAGTGCTACTGGGCCGCCACCTAGGTCAATAACGCTAATTGCAAGCTCTGTTCCCTCAACAAACCTCTCGACCATCACCTCGTCGCCATAGGCGAAGGCCTCGATCATCGCCTTTGAGAACTCCTTGGCGTTGTTTACTTGGTTAACTCCCTGCGCTGAGCCGCTCTGGGCCGGCTTGACGATTAGCGGGTAGGAAAGTTCGGTTGCAACCATTGCAAGCACCGATTCGGCGTTTAGCTCCCTGAAAGAGGAGCTCGGCAGCGTTATCGAGGTTGGGGTCTGGACTCCATGACGAGCCATGATGATTTTCGCGGTTGGCTTGTCCCAGGCGAGCCTTGCTCCGTCAGCCAGGGACCCTACGTAGCGAATCTGTGCCAGGGACAGCAGATCCTGAATGGAACCGTCTTCGCCAACGGCGCCGTGCAGGGTGGACCAAACGACATCGGGCCTAGAGGCCATCAGGTGGCCGATTAGTTCGCCATCTGGCTCGCGAATTTCCACCTCACAACCCGCATCAGTCAGCGCATCGGCGACCCGGCGACCCGATTTGAGGGAAACGTCACGCTCGTGAGAGATGCCTCCGGCGAGGATCAGGACCCGATGGCTCATTTCGAGGAACCAAAGGTCTCGAGAAGCTCGATCTGCCTGTCGATCACGTTGGCAAGCCTGTGAATACCCACCTTGACGTTCTCCGCGGTTGGATGAGAGAAGCAGATCCTGATGTTCTCATGTCCCCTGCCGTCTCCGAAGAAGGCGGTGCCTGGCGTGTAGGCAACCAGCTCGGTTACAGCCAACGGAAGCATTTCCTTGCTGTTTAGGCCCTCCGGCAGCGTTAGCCAGAGGAAAAACCCTCCGGCTGGCTCTGTGGTGTGGAGACTTGGAAGATACTGCCTGACGGCCTCGAGAGCGGCGTCCCTTTTGGTCCGGTAGAGGTTTCGATAGTCAGCGACCTGTTTTTGCCAGTCGCAGGTTGCCAGATACTCGCTCACCAGCATCTGCGCAAAGGTCGCGGGAGACAAGATGGCCGATTCGTTGGCAAGAACCAGCTTTTCCCTGATTGCGGGCGGTGCAAGCACGTAGCCAACCCTGAGACCAGGAGAGAGGATCTTGGAGAAGCTGCCAAGGTAGACAACCCCGTCTCCGTCAAACGCCCTTAGGGCCTTGGGTGGCTGGTCCTCGAAGTAGAGAAGGCCGTATGGGTTGTCCTCGACAATCAAGATTCCGTGGTCCCTGCAGATCTGCAGCACCCTCTGCCTGCGCTCCTCGGAGAGCGTTACGCCACTTGGGTTCGCGAAGTTCGGAACCACATACAAAAGCTTGATCCTCTTGCCGTCTGCCTTGAGGCGTTCAACCGCCTCTTCCAGGGCGTCAGGGCTCAGGCCGTCGTGATCGGTAAAGACGTGTTCGATGTGGGCCTCTTTGTGGCGGAAAATACCAACTGCCCCGACATAGCTGGGGGATTCGACCAAAACCACGTCACCCTGATCTAAAAACAGGTCAGAAATTAGCTCGAGAGCGTGTTGGGACCCGGTCGTTATCATTAGGTCCTCGACGCTGCCGTGGACTCCGTCGAGCTCCATGATTTGGCAGATCTGCTCCCTGAGACGCAGGTCTCCCTGCCCGCCGCCGTATTGCAGAGCGTATTGGGGTCTTGATGACATAAGCGAGTCAAAGGCGGAGCGGATGGCGTCATTGTCCATGGCGCTGACATCCGGCATTCCGCCCGCCAGTGAGACAACCTCAGGCCTTGAAACTACCGAAAAGAGCGCACGAACCTCAGAAACGGCAAGGTTCTCCGCTCTTTTGGCATAGGCATGCTTCCAAGAGTCAAAGTTCGTTGCCTGTCCAAGGCGTGTTTCAGTCATTGCGCTCCGTTGGGTTTAGCGCAAAGTCTAGCCAGATTGGCATTATCGCTCTAGGGCGAATTACTTGAGGAACTCTGCCAGCTCTTCTACGAGCGCAGCCTTAGGCCTGGCACCAACCAGCTGTTTCACCATCTTGCCGCCCTGGAAGACACCCAAAAGAGGTATTCCAGTGACGCTAAACTGCATGGCGAGGTCAGGCTCGTGGTCCACGTTTACCTTCGCGACGGTGATCTTGTCGCGGTATTCCTCGGCAAGCTCGGCCAGGATTGGCGAAATCATGCGGCATGGGCCACACCACTCCGCCCAGAAGTCAACCACCACCGGCTTGTCAGCCTTTAGGACATCGGCCTCGAACTTTTGTGTCGTTGTGTCGATTGGCATTTATTCTCCTTGTAGGGAACTTAGGTAGTGCTCGGCATCCAGTGCCGCTACACAACCAGAGCCAGCCGCCGTAATCGCCTGTCGGTAGGTCGGATCAATCACATCACCGGAGGCAAATACGCCTGGCAGTGAGGTTTTTGAGGTTCGACCATCAACCTTGATAAAACGATCTGGAGTTAGCTCTACCTGATTCTCAACCAGATCAACCCTCGGGTCATTTCCAATAGCGATGAACAATCCTTCGAGGGCGAGGTCGGTTTTTTCGCCAGTCTGGGTGTCCTCGAGCACAACGCCCTCTAGCTTCGCGTCACCTTTTAGCTCAGCAACAGCTGAGTTCCAGATGAATTCGATCTTTGGGTTATCGAAGGAGCGCTGCTGCATGATCTTTGAAGCCTTTAGGCTGTCGCGCCTGTGGATTATGTAAACCTTTGAGGCAAACTTCGTTAGGAAATTAGCCTCCTCCATGGCCGAGTCACCTCCGCCAACCACGGCGACCACCTTGTCCCTGAAGAAGAAGCCATCACACGTCGCGCACCAGCTCACCCCGTGTCCACTGAGCTCCTTCTCCTTGGGAAGCCCCAGTTCGCGATAGGCGGCGCCGGTTGAGATGATGACGGACTTGGCCTCGAATGTCTCTCCGGCCCCGGTTTTAACAACCTTGGTGTCGCCCTTTAGGTCAACATCGACCACGTCATCAAAGAGAATCTCGGTGCCAAAGCGCTCGGCTTGAGCCTGGAAGTTAGCCATTAGGTCGGGGCCCATAAGGCCCTCTGGGAAACCCGGGTAGTTTTCGACCTCGGTGGTTTTCATCAGCTCACCACCGGGCTCGACGCTGCTCGCAATAAGAAGTGGGTTGAGCTGGGCCCTGGCGGCGTAGATGGCGGCTGTGTAGCCGGCTGGGCCAGATCCGATGATGATTACTTCGCGCATTTATTACCTCGAGCGTCCAAACATAGATGACTATCTATTTATTCCAAGTCTACTTCTTGGCCTGACCAAACCTACCCTTTAGTCCGGCAAAGATTTCTCCCAGCTCGGGAGATTTCAGCAGTGCAAGTGTTATTAGGTAGACCAAAGTCATGGGTGTTGCAACCAAAATGCAGCTGAGGACGGCACTTAACACGGTTTCAACGGCAAAGGAATCGGCTCCAATTCCACCAATTAGCCACAGCGTGCCGATGCCAGCCGCAGTGGCCGGAACCGCGGAAAGCACGAACTTGGCTAGCGAGCGACTCACCCCAAACCCAGAGAGGGTCCCGATGCGCTTTTTGAGCATTGCGTAGGCAATGATCCCCTGCATGCTGATTGAAAATGCCGTAACGAGCGCGATGGTCACCACCAGAATCTCCTTTGGTGCCAAGAATCCTGCGGTGATGGAGCCCGTGATGTGAATGGCAATCTGGATCGAGGTGAAGATAAAGGGAGTTCTGGTGTCCTCGAGCGCGAAGAAGGCGCGCTGCATCATGTAGACAAAGCTGAACGGCAATAGTCCAATCATGAAGGCCGCTATGACGTTGCCCAATGCGGCTGTGGATGGATACTCACCGACAAACACCCTCGCAACGGGGTAGCTGAGCACGATTAACATCGCAGTCGAGATCACGCTCACCAGGGCAATAACCCTGAGACCTGTGGTCAGGTCAACTTTGAACTCCCTCTCGCGACCGGCCTGGTTGTGCTCTGCCATGCGGGTGAAGTAGGCGGTTGCTATTGAGACCGTGACAACAGAGTGCGGAAGCATAAAGATCAGCCATGCGATCGCAGCGGCTGCGACCGACGCAATAGCCGGCGAAGAGTCTCGCTGGGCCGCGGCAGTAGAGGCCACCGCGGTCTGCACCAACCCTCCAATTTGGGTCACCAGCACCATACCCAGCGACCAGGAGGCGGCTCGAAGAGCGGGCCCAAGGCCAAAGCCGCGCCAGTGGAAGTTCAGATTTAGCTTGAGGCCGATTCTGCGCCAGCTAACAAGCAGAATTAGGGCCTGAGCGGCAACGCCAAGCGTTGCGCTACCTGCGAGCAGGGCGATGCGATCCGCTCCCCACTCGCTGACGCTTCTGACCCCGGTTGGGTCCGCGGCAAAGATCGCTATAAATGCCACAAGACCTGCGAGCGAGACCACGTTGTTCAACACCGGGGCCCACATAAAGGGCCCAAATGCCTTGCGAGAATTTAGGACCTCACCGAAGACCGAGTAGAGCCCATAGAAAAACAGCTGCGGCAGACACCAGTAGGCAAAGGCAGTAGCCAGAGCTAGCTGGTCATCGCTCCAACCGCTTGTGTAGAGGCGAATGAGTAGCGGAGCCGCGATGGTGAAAAGCAGCGTGACCGAGAAGAACACGGTGATTGCAAGGGTTACAAAGCGGTCAACATAGCCCTTCCCACCGTCGAGGCCACCCCTTGCCTTCACGAGCTGAGGCACCAAAACAGCGTTCAAGACACCGCCGACGATGATGGCATAGACGTTGTTTGGAAGCTGATTGGCTACCCCAAAAGCATCTGCTGCGTCAGTGGTAACGCCGATCGCTGCGGCAAGCAGGACGGCCCTGGCGAAACCCAGAATGCGCGAAATGATGGTCCCGCTTGCCATTATGAGCGAGCTGCGGGTAACGG
>OBNU01000033.1_pt1 | contig 21920 bp, 29 predicted proteins | sample 1494211 | NCBI WGS metagenome assembly OBNU01 (sample SAMEA3275559, study PRJEB22092) | marine metagenome | biome: ENVO:01000252 "freshwater lake biome"; feature: ENVO:00002042 "surface water"; material: ENVO:00000021 "freshwater lake" | collected 2014-06-21T10:00:00+00 | depth 2 m | reverse complement strand
TTGGAGCCCATTCTACCAACTGCCTTCCTGTCTCTTGCGAGATTGGCCGGTCGGTCGGGAAAAATCCGCGGTGCTGCTCCTGGACTTTGATCGGGATCGGCTGCCCTGGGTGATCTGGCGTCAGCACGACGGACGTGAGCATTTCATACATGAAGCTCTTCTCGCAGATCGGCGACCAGCGGTCCTTCAACGGCTTGTCCTTGGCCTGGATGATGACGGTTTTCTTCTGCCCGGTGCGCTCGTCCACCACTTGCTGGATTTCGATCTTCTCGTCCGCTCGTAGGCAGAAAATCAGGTGCGCCCTGGATTGAAGCAGGCGTGTCATCATGCGCTTGTGCGCGCTCTTGGGCTCTTTCCAGTTGCCGGGTGACGTGACGGGCTTTTTCAGCCAATCCTTGTACCAGTCGCCGCCGTAGGTGCGAGGGCTCTTGATGCCGGGCTTGGGCGTTCCTGCCTCAATCTCTGCCGCCCATTCCAGAATGCCGCCGTCGCCTTCGTACTCATGGCTCATGCTGTCCAGCAGGATCACTGGATAGCCCGCGGCCTCTGCGGCGTCGATGGCGTCTATGTAGGTCTGCGGCCGGAATGGCGCGCGGAGTTCAGCATGGTCGAAGCTGAACTGGTCCGCATAATGCAGCGCACGGCGAGCCTCGGTGTCGATCACGGCGAACCGGCCTTCAGGGCCAACCATGCCTTGTGCGAGTTGCATGGCGGAATAGGTCTTGCCAGAGCCGGACGCTCCCGCCAGGGCAATCAGCAAGCCGACGTTCTCGCGCTTGCCGGGGGTGAATGTGATGGTCATAGCGGTTTCTGCCAATCGTATGCGGATTTCAGGACGCCTTCGCCGGCGCTTTCTGCGTTCTCGACTTCCTCCCAATCATAGTAGGACCAGTTCGGCATTTCGTGCTCATAGACCTTGTTCTTGTAGGCGGGCCAATGGTTCAGCGTCATGCACTCGGACCAGATGCGCAGGGCGTGGTCGATCTTCCGGTCTGCCACGTCGCCCCATTGCCGGTTGATCGAGTTGACGGACATGGAATAGGGCCAGGCGCTCTCGACTCGGAGGAAGTACATTTCCGGGTTGCGCCATCCGAACACCTTGCGGGCGCCGCGAAGATACCAGGAGCGGGATACGTCGTACTGCATGTTGGCGATCTGCTTCTTGAACGCCTGCGGCTTGGCCGTGTCGCCGATCTTCCAATCCCAGACAAGTTCTGGGCCGCTGGGATCGCACCAGTCAGGCCGCGCCTTGCAGGGAATGTCGCCTTCCCACCAGAACAGCGTGCCTTCATGGCATCCTCCGTTGAGTGGGCGGGCATCTTCCGGCAGCAGGGCGCATTGGGCTTCGATTGCTTGGACCATCTCTGCCAGGGGCTCGCGGTCGCTTTCCAGCATCGCGATCTTGCCTTGCTCCCGCAGTTCGGCCCGCACCAGGGAAGCCTTCTGTCCGTAGGCTGGTGCCTTGTGAGCCCAGGACGGCGCATCGACATAGACGATCTTGTCAGGATCGCCCGCAATCAGGTCATGCGCCGCGCTGCCAATGTCCATAGCCTTCGATGTGCCGGGCACGATCTTGTTCCCCAGCTTCGGGTGCGAGCCCCATGCGTGCTTGGGAGACTTGGCCAGGAGGATCTTCACCATGCTGCTGGAGAGTGTCGGTTGGTCGATGCCGAACTTGTCCGCGTGGTAGTCCTCGTGGCTGATGTTTGGGTAAAATCCCTGCTTCATTCTCCCAATTCCTCAATCAGTGCGCGCTCCAGGCGGGAGGCTGGAACTACCAACGGCTCTGGCAGGCGGGCCTTCTTGGCCTCGATCAGTTTGTCCCGCAGTTCGCGCAGAAGTCGCACCCTTGGCGTCTTCCGTTTTCTGGCAATCGACACGGCGTCGGCAACGGCAGCCGCCAGCGTCTCGCTGTTGGCGTTGATGTGCTCAACACTGGTCACGAAAAACACCGTCACCTGCCAGTGGCGGCCGCTCTCCGTGTCCATTTTCCGGGATAGAGAGATGGAGCGCACGGTATGGCCGGTCGCGTTTATGTCGAGCGTCATCTGGTCGATGATGGTGTCCAGTTCGTCGGTCGTGTTGCTCATTTGCTTTCCCCTTTGGCTTTGGCGATGGCTGCGTCCGCTATATTCTCAATTTCCTGAAGCAGGTCTTCTCGGTCGATTTCGCGCCACCCTCGAATTTTTACTAGCGCCTCCAACAACTCAGGCGCGGATGCTATCAGGCGGGCGTCTGCCTCGGATGCCACGAGCGACAGCCCAAAGCCCTTGGGGTAAAACCCTTTGCCCGCGTCTACATAGTGATAGTCAGCGGAAACAATCTTTTTCCTGGATGGTGCATGGTGAAAGTCGTCCAGTACCCAAGGCCCCGGCGTGTGTTGAGTGTCGCTCATTCTCCGCCCTCCAGCATGGCGCGCATCTTGGCCGCGCCTTCCTCAAAGAACGCCAGCATGTCTTGGCCGTTCGCTTTCCATATCAGGCGGTCGGCCTCAAGGTGGAAAAGCCCGGAGCGGGTAAGGCTGAGTTTCAGAAAGACCCGCGACCCGTCATAGGCTTCGATGTCTTTCCGCATCAGCACCACTGGCGCGACTCGGCTCGGTGGCACCGTGCCGTCGAACGAGGATTCGAGCCCTCCCCAACGCTTCATGTGCTCGTCGTATTGTGATGGCATGGTTCTATCTCCGTGGTTGTTGTCCACATATAATATGCGATGAATTGGGGATTGCAACAAAAAAAGTTGCATTGAGCCGGGGAAATCGTATTTTAGACAAAACCGCATGGAGTTGCTGATGAAAGAATACTGGACCGATCTTCTGACGAAACTGGACAAGGACGGCGTGCCTGGCCGAAAGCGGCTGGCTGCGGAACTGCCGCTGGACGTGGCAAGTCTGATGAACCGCGTTCGCTCTGGCAAACTGCCTGCCGTCGCGTTCCCGACCGTGGTCGCCATGTGTCAGGAGCTTGACCCGCCCATCGTCCCGGACCCGCGCCATTTTCGATGGAAGCGGGACGATAATCTGGATGCGTTTCTGAGATTGCTCAAACTGGACCGTACAGATGGGCTTTGAAATCACGTTTGTCGTGCCGGGTAAGCCCTTCGCCAAGCAGCGGCCCAAGTTCTCGCGCGCTCGTGGCGTGGCCTATACGCCGAAAGAAACGGTTAAGTTCGAGTCCGTCGTTCGGCAGTTGGCCGCAATGATCTTCCAAAACCCAATTGAAGGGCCGGTCGGCGTGGAAATCTACGCTACATTCGAGCCCGCAAAGTCGTGGTCGAAAAAGAAAACGGCAGACTACCTCGGCCAATGGCACATCCAAAAGCCCGATGCGGACAATCTCCAGAAGGCCATTCTCGACGGGCTGAACCGGATAGCGTTTGCGGATGATTCCCAGGTTGCCCGCACCGTATGCGAAAAGCGATGGGGCGAAGTGGCGGAGACTGTTGTGACCATCACGTCGCCGCCTGGGTTCAAGCAAGAAGAATGACCATTGCCGGGCGGGATGATCACCGTAACTATCACCGATGGAGGAAATCAATGACTGAATGGCAACCAAGCATCTATCACAAAAAGGGCTATCGGCCAGAGCAATGCGCTGAACCGGTCTCTACCAAGGACGGATGGGGCTACAGTCAATGCTCGCGCAACCGCGGCCACGGACCAGAGCAAGCGTATTGCAAGCAGCATGACCCAGCCGCCGTAAAGGCAAGACGTGAGGCCAACGCAGCCAAATATCGCGCCGGGCGGGAGGCCGTGGCCAATGAGCGGGAAGCCGCCCGCGCCGAAGCCCAGCTTGGCAAGGACGCTATCGCCGCGTTGCAAGCGATTGCAGACGGCCACAATGACCCGCGCGGACTGGCGCAAAGCGTACTGGAGGGGACGGGCCATGACTGATGACAAAGAGCCACCGGAACCAGCGCCGGAATATTGCCCTCACCCTGAACGAGGCGGGCGGCATGAGGTCTACACGCGGGCAGACAGAACTATGTTTTGCCGGGCGTGCGGCGCTGAACTTGGCGAATTTATATCCAGGTCAATGCAGGTTTGACACCGGCAAGCATCATGCTGATAATAGGCGGGCGGGGAGCGCTGGTACCGCTCGACCCGCCCCGGCACCGGTCCACGGGGAAGCCACCCGGCGCTTAGACACCAGCAGCGGAGGGGAATACACCGCCAATGTCTGCAACAAGATTTAACACCGACCGGAACGGTTCGCAAGGGGCTTTGGTATGAGCCAAGCCCCATCAATGCCGATGTTCTGGGATGCGTACATCGCCGACACAACGCATCTGACGACCGAGGAGCATGGGGCGTACCTTTTGTTGCTCGCTGCCATGTGGCGGCGCAACGGCTGGGTGCCCGATGATGACGCCGACACGGCGCGCATTGTGGGCATGACCAAGGCGAAATGGCGGAAGACAAAAGAGCGTTTGACAAGCCTTCTAATCTTTTCCGATGGGCATATCACGCAGAAAAACCTGCTGAAAATTTGGAAAAATACGCAAGAAAAAATCGCAATCAACCGCGCTAATGGTGCCAAAGGCGGAAGGCCACAATCTAACAAATACAACGATATAGCAAAAGCGAACGGTTTTGTTCCGCATAACCCAAACGAAACCATACCAGAACCAGAACCATTAAGAGATATACCTAACGGTATATCTACAGACACCGAGGAGGAAACCGATGCCAAGCGAACGGGCGAAACAGATGGCGAGCCGGATCGTGATGCCGAAGGCGGCGGACCTGCGGCGGACCTTTTCGGAGAGGAAGGCGGAGATGCAGGCGGAGATAGATCGGGAGACGGCGGAGGCGCTGGAAAGGATACAAAACCGAGTGGCCGTCAAAAATCCATCCCAACCCGCATTGCGGACGATTGGCAGCCAGATGACAAAGGCCTTGCCCAATTTGAAAAAACCGGAGGGCTCGACATCGATGCAGCCGTTGGCAATTTCATCCTCCACTGGCAAACCAAGAACGTCTCTCGTGCCAGTTGGCAGCAAACCTGGCGAGAGTGGTGCGTCAACGGCGTCAATTACGGCACTGTCGGCTGGGTCGCCCCAAGAGGCTCGCGAGCGGTTGCAGGAACTTCCATTGGCTACAATTCGGTCGATGTTTTCCTTGCCGGTGCCGTTGATGCGGCGCGTGGTGGGTGAGGAAGTGGCCCGGCTGGACCAGGAGTCGACTTCAAGCGATTATGTCGATGTGCCGTGCGTGCAGTCCTGGCGGGCGCACCGGATCACGGAGGCGGGCTATCAGCGGCTGGTGGCCTGGCGCCGCGCATCGGCGACCGTGGGGCAGCGCCTGAACGACACGCAATTGTCGGCGGTCATTGCGGAGTGCAGGGTTGGTTGGGCGCGTCAGGAGTTTCCAGGGGCTGGCCGGTCAGAGGGCACCGACCAGAAGCTGCGGACCACGGCGAAGATTGTCCAGCGGCAATGGATGGAGCATCTGGCCAACTTTCCTGATTGGGTGATCCGGCGCGCGTTCAAGGAATATCAGGCCGAAAAGCAATTCCCCCCGCAACCGGCCGAGATACTGGCACATTGCAGGGGGATATGGCCGCACGCCGCTTTGGCGGAAAAGGTGGGCGCTCTGATCGAGCAGGTCGAGGATCTTAGGCCCGAATGGGCGATGGAGAAAGACGCATGACAAAGTTTCGCCGCGGGCAGGAAGATCAATCACTCACGCAAACGAAAGGGCCAAGTGTTGTGCATTCATCTGAAACGGGACTTGCCCGCGGCGTCAACCTGCAACTTGAGAGGATATGAGGCATGAGATCGAACGGCACGCGGAAGGCGGAATGGACCGACGCGGAATATGCCGCCAGAAAGGCCAGGGAGGCGGCGCTGGTGGGTAAGTCGGCTTTGGGCGGTACGAACGGGCCTAGGAACGCAGACAGCGCGCCAGAATGGCTTAAAATGGATTTCGGCGACAAAGAAAACCCCGCGCGGCCATGACGGCTACGCGGGGTTGGCGCTAGGCTTGGTCCTCTCAGTTGGTGTTAAAGGTCATCATCCTCGGCCTCAGAGGCAGCTATGACTTCGTCCAGGTGGCCGCTTCCGATCATGCGCATGATGACGGAGACGGGGCCGGTAATGGGCGTCTTCCCTGCCTCGATTTCTTTGACCGTCTTTGCGCCGGATTTAGGGGATAGGAGCAGAATGTCGGCCAGTTCCTGCCGCTCCAGTTCCGCGCCTTCCCGGATGGTCTTAAAGGTCTCGCTATTCATGGCCTAGTTCCTCCTTTGGCCGTGTTCTGGAACACGCACCGATCCCAATGAGCCTGCGCACGTTGTCGGCTGTTTTCGCCTTTGAACAAAGGCCCGGACATGCCGCAGGAGTTGCGCTTGCACTTAACCTGAGACGCCTCAAAGATTGACGGGCAGACTTTGCCTTGTCGGTGTCGGTGCGTGTTTATGCGGGTGGCAGCGCCGCAGTATGGGCATTGTTGCATGTTCATGCGCTAAATCCGTCCGTTTCGGTGCCGTCCAGCATCGGCCAGGCGGCTGTGGGGTTGGTTCTCAAGGTCAGCATTATGCTTCTGTCTTTCGGGTCTGTGTCGCGATAGAAGGCGCGCAGCCAAATTCGGCATTTGCGCTCTAGGTCGTCGTCTGTGGCGGTAAGGGGCATCCCGGCAAACTCCCCGCCTGTGCAAATCCGGGTGCCTAGCTTGCCGTCGCGGGCCTGGTCTCCGAAGTCGCAATAGACCAGGCCGCCTGGATTGCTGAACGTGATCTTGCCCATGGTCCGGGTGTGGATGGTGAAGGTTTTCATGGGTTAAGCCGCCGCCCTGGCGTTTCTTCGCGCCTGTTCTTTGAGGGCCAGAGCAAACGCGGCTTCGGAGGCCGCTCGCTGCTGGCGCGCAATGACGGGTAAGTTTTTTGTGGCGACCCGCCTATGCGCAAATGCCGTAGTTATGGCGGTATGTCGGCAAAGATAGCGCCACAGGTTCGCCCTGATCTTAGGGTTTGTCTTGCTGCGGCGGTAGACTGCAACCGCCACGGCGTCGCCATCGTTCATTTCAAAGCAAGTATCAAATGTCCGGGTAGCGGTCCGGCGTTCCGAAATGTACTTGCAAGCCAGCGAAACGCGGGCGGCAAACCCTTCTCGTTCTCTGTAGGATGCGGTCATTGTTCTATCTCCGTTTGGTTCTAAAGGTCATTAGAGGGCGGTTCAGGCGTGTTTTCTTTCAATATAGACGCCGGTGGGGATGTTGGTTCCACTGGCTTTGAAGGAGGCGGCGGGCAGGTCGCGCCAGCCCTCCCACGGGCACGGATTCAGGTCGGCAAGGTGCCCGTCATAGAAGGCAGAGGCGGGCAGGATGCAAGCCAGGGTTGCCCCTGGGGCCATAAACTTGCGGGCATGGTCCAGGTGCTTGCGCCAGTGCTTGCCATAAAAAGGCGGATTCATCACAATCAAGTCAAACGGGATTGGCGCAACATCTAGAAAGTTGGCCTTGTAAACTTTGTGGCCCTTGGCCTCTGCCTCTCCCGCGCGGCCCGCGTGGCACTCTACCCCTACCAGGCTCGCGCGGGGGTTAGCGTCCCGAATGAAGTCTAGAACACGGCCATCGCCGCAGGAGGGTTCGAGCACGGTCTTTGCCCCGGCCATATCCACCCGCTGGGCTACCAGGTCCAAAACCGCCCGTGGGGTCGGGTAGTATTGCAAGTCTTTTGATAGTGCAGAAGACGCAGCCCCACCGCGCGGCGCTTCCTCGGTGTCGGGGAGCACGTCGCCGTAGAACTCAGCCAAGGCTAGGTTGATTTCGCGCAGCGTGTCCGCGTCAAAGATCAAATGGATATTGCCATTCTTGAACCCCAGGATTTCAACGCCCCGCCAATATGCCCCGCCATGCTCCCGCACGTTGTCAAGCAGGCCAGCGACCACGGCCCGGAAGGGCACGGGCTTGCCCCCCTCTTGTGCGGGGGCATCATCCTTTGATTCCCCGCGGTAGGAAGCCAGCGCGGCCAGCACGTCGCCAAGGGTATTCTGCCCCCGGCCATATTCCAGAGCATTAGAGATAATCACACGCTTAGGCAGTCCGGCAACGCCAATCTTGACTTTTGAATGACTCTTGTATGCTGAATCTAGCGCGCAAAAGACTTCGGCCAGCCCCCGCAGGATATGGAACCGCGGCGCGGCCACGTAGTCCCCGAACGTCGCCCGGATATTGTCAAGCGTGAACTCTGGGGGCTTGGTCAACGCCTGCTCAAACCGCTTGCGATCCGACGCCGGGGCAATGTCCTTTATATTCAGCCCGTCATACACCCGCCGCCAGGCAGAGGTTAGCAGGCATTCGCGTAGGTGCTCAACGCCAGGCGCCCGGCCTGCTTGTGCCCCACCAAAGGCATTGCCCAACGTGGCGGCGGTTTCAAGGTCTTTGATTGCTTGGCCGAACGTGGCGACGGCGGCGGGCAATGCGCCAGCCTTCCGGTCGTACTCCTCCACCAGATCGCTCAAACGGAATTGGAGGGCTAGATTGTTCATGTTTAGCCCGCCAGGCTTGCGGCGAAGGCTTGCGCCTTGTCCGGACACTTGAAGGAAAACCCAGCCGGGGTGCCTTGCCAGGCGCGGCTATACCAGCCCCCTAGCTTTTTTGCCTGGTCAAGTAGCGACTGGTACTCCTCCCGGCTCACGCGGTCGGACAAGCTGCATACCCACATTTGAAAACCCCGTTTAGTGTGGGTGTGCTCCGAGATTGTGACCACGCCGACGGTCTTGCCTTGCGCGCTGGCACAATGAGGGCGCGGAGCCTTGGCGGCGGCCTTCTCTGGCACTGCCCATTCCCCCACGGGCAGGCAGCGAGCAGGGTTTTCGGTGGGCAGGGGTAGCTTGCGCACAGCCCAGCCTGATGAATAGGACGAGCGGCCCGCCTTAAGGTAGTAACCGCGGCCCATGCTGTATTTTTCGCGGTGTTCTGCGGTCCCATCGGCGTCGGCCAAGTAGGCGGTGTCAGCATGGTTTCGCGCCGCGTTCCGCATCTCCTGGAAATTGTCTTTTGTGTGAGTTGAGAATGCCAGGATAATTGCCCGCGACGTACTTACGGCAAAGTAATCGGTCATGCTGTCGCTCTCGTCTTGCTCAAGCTCGGCAATCAACACCGCCTTTGCCCCGGTGGGTATCTTGCCCGCGTGCGCCTGCTGCCATGCCTCGGCCTCGGCCTTTGCTATGGCGCGGGCGTCCTGCTCCTCCTTAATAGCAGCCGCGCGGCCCGCCTTGCACTTTGCCAGGAGGGCGAGGGCCTCGGTCTCACTTATGGGTGCATGATGCTCGGCGCGATCGGCCCAAGGCTGGGCTATGCCCTCTGAAACCTCGGTCCAGTTGGCGCCATCAGCCCACGCAACGACTACGCGCCAGTGCTCTTGCACTAGGCCGCCTCGCCCGCCCAGGGTGAAAACTTTATCGGTCTGTGGCTTAACCTCGGCGATGTAGCCTGGGTTGTTCTGAAATTCGACGGGGAGTCCGGGGGTTAAAGTGTTCATTCTCTCAGTTCCTTATAGAGACGGCACAAAAGGCTGCACCAATGAGCCCGCTTAGCGGCTGGCTCGATGCTGGAGCCCTATGGGAGTTTAACGGGCGGCGGCTCGCTCCAATATTCAAAGCCTACTTGGCCAAATGCTGGAAGGGCGGAGTTGTTCGCCATGGCCTAGGCCTCCTTTCGGGAGGCGCTGGCGTCGCGGCGTTTGCAATCTGCCACCCATTCCCGGTGCTGGCGGGCGTCGATTAGCGCGCAGCCGATCAGGGGGAGAAAGATGCAGGAGAAGATTGTTAGGGCGATTAGGGTGATCATTGCTGGGCGCTCCATCAGTGCCGTTGTTGATGTACTTAATATATGGCCGCCTTGCCCATAAGTCAACATAAAAAATGCACTTCAGGCAAAGAAAATGCGCACCTGGCGAAAATACCTGTAGAGCCTAGTATGTGAACCGCGGCGACCATAACCTAGGTTACGATCAGCACAAAGCGCAGAGCCTAGCCAATTCGATACGGCACTAAGATATGGTATTGACTAAATCGAATCGCATACTCCACGCTTCGCGCGCCTGTTATCCTCCTTCCCTTCCCCCAAACCGCCAAACACCCATCGGCCAACCGCAAGGAACACCCCAGCACATGGCGCGCGCCAAGTCAGACAACTATCGCATGGCCAATGGTCTCACGACCCAGCAGTTCCGCTTCGTGATTGCCCATTTCCGCGGTCTCTCCGTTCCTGACGCCTGCGCCGCTGTCGGCTACTCAAGCCCTAACCATGGCTATAACACCCTCAACAAGCCCCACGTCAAAGCCATGCTTTCCGAACTCAAAGCCGGGAGAATGGGTAGCGCAGAAACCGCCATTCTCCGCCGCGATGCTATCGAAGAGCTCAAGGCAATCGCCTTCTCAGACGTTCGCGATATGCTCCAACCCGCAGAAATCATGCAAGCCGACGGGACCGTGATCAACACCTTCGTGCCAGCCGATCCCGAAACATGGACCGAGCAAACCGCTTCAGCCGTCGCCAAGCTGAAATTCCACTCGGCCGATAAAGGAGGCGGAATCGCAGAAGTCCAACTCTGGTCAAAGATGGATGCGATTAAGCAATTGGGAGCACTCATCGGAGCGGACGAACAACCCGCGGAACTGACATCGCCTGCGCACGCAACCCGCAAGCTGACGAGAGCCGACCCGATCAAGGCGCAAGATGTGCTGGCTGGCGGCAAGAGCGCGGTAATGCAGGATGATTAGGCGCACATGCAGGCATTCAAGTTGCTGCATTTCCCATAATGGTACTTGTGCGTTGAGCTTTGGGTCTGATTGGTCCGCCAGTTCAGCGCGCGCGCCCACCGGCCTGTGTGCAGTGGCTCTGTCGTTTCCCTTTACGGGTCCGATGGCCAGCGCAATACGGCTATATAGGACTTGCTGATCGATTGCAACCGGGTGGCTATGTTTCTGGCTGCTTGCAGAGCCGGGGGTACCCCCAAAGATTGGGAGACAAGCTCAGGTGGCTCCATACCCCCCCACGACTTTTTACACCAATTTCTGTTATGTTGGCATTTGGCATTCGGCTTGGTGTGTGTTACAGAATAAGTGGTTTAGCCACGGAGGGACGAGAGATGGAAGTCGAGACCATTAATGAGATAGTTGGGAAGGTGCCGGTTAGCGTAGAGCAACTTGATGACGGCGAGCGTCTGCTGATGAAGTTTGCCGACGGTTCCGGCATTGAATTTTACCCCGAAGCAGATTTCGGCGCGAACGTGTTGATTGAGGATGTGACTGGGGACTGGTCAGACTTGATTGGGCATCCGATTTTGGTGGCGGAGGAGCGTAGCCAGCACAGTTATGACGGCATCCCGGAAGGGTGTGAGGCGCGGGAGGAAAGCGACACCTGGACGTTCTACACGTTCCGGGGCGTTGGTGGGTCTGTGGACGTGCGATGGCATGGCTGGAGCAGCGGGTATTACAGCGAGTCTGTTTCCTGGAGCGTAGAGGGCCGCATTGATGGGTGAAGTCATACTGCTGAAGGATAGGCTGACGGAGCCTGCGGCCGCTCTGGCAAAAGACTTTGGTGTTGAGTTCTACATTGACGAGGCCGGCTGGCCGAAGGTGCGGTTTCTGGATGGTGGCCCGAATGATGTTGTCGAGTTGCAGCGCCGTGCAGATGTTTTGCGGCGTGCAGCCTGGCTGATGGATGGGATGGCCTCGGACTGCGGTTCGGACACCCGGGAGCCGATTGCGGTGATAACCTTCTTTGCTGGGGGGCGGATTGATTTGATTGCGGACCCGGACGAAGTGGGGGAGCCTTATATCGTTGAATGGTTGCGTGTTCAGTTTGAAGCGGCGCTGGGAGAATTGTGATGATAAAGGACCGCATCGGTGGCTGAAGTGTGGTATGCGTGTTTTGGGTTTCACTAAGAGGATGATGATCAATGGCTAGAGGTCTGGTAAAGGCGAGTGTGGTTGGCCCTGACGGGGAGGTGTTGAGCCCTGTTGGTGCTGATGCTGTTGGCGCTGCGATTGATGTGCAGGGGGCGCGGGAGCGTCTGGCGGAGATATTGCGTGGTGCGGCGGATGCGAAGGCGGTTGCGATTGTGACGTATCTGGAGACGAACCCGCGGACGGCTGGGGGGAATTTCCCGGGATGGCTGTCGAAGGACATGGAGAAGACGGCGGACTGGTATCGCTGGTCTGACGCGATTGGGTTTGTGGTCGAGGATTAGGGTTTGGCTCTCAGGCTGAAGGCGCGGCAGCAGGCGGGCGGTGTGCAGGTTCCCTATGATTGGGAGCCTCGTCCGTATCAGTGGCCGGCCTGGCAGGCTTTTGAGGACGGGTGCCGGTTTTTCAACATGGTCTGGCATCGGCGCGCGGGTAAGGATGACCTGTGGCTGAACCGGATCGCAGTTGAGTTGCTGGAGAACCCGGCGACGTATTGGTATTTTTTCCCTGAGAAAGAGCACATCCGGAAGGCGCTTTGGCTGTCGGTCGATGCGCATACCAAGGTGCGGCGGCTGGAGCACATCTTCCCGCGTGAATTGTTCCCGAAGTGGAACGAGACGGATATGTCGATCGAGTCGGTTGCGGGCGGGCGTGTGCAGTTCCTGGGCTCGGACTCGTATGACACGGCGGTTGGCGCCGGGCCGAAGGGTGTTGTGTTCTCGGAATGGTCGCTGGCGCGTGCTGAGGCCTGGGCCTTTGTGCAGCCGATGATCGAAGAGACTGGCGGCTGGGCTGCGTTCATCTACACGCCTCGCGGAATGAACCATGGCTGGCGGTGGCATGAGGCGGCTGTCAACGATAACGAGTGGTTTTCGGAACTTCTGACGGTCCAGGACACGGGCGTTTTCACGGCCGCGCAGTTGGCGAGGATCCGCAACAGCCTGATTGCGCAGTTCGGTGAAGATGACGGCGAGATGTACTTCCAGCAGGAATACATGTGCGCCTTCAACTCGAATGCCGCGGGTGCGTTCTATGGTGCGGTGGTGCGGCGTGCGGAGCAGCAGGGCCGGATCGGGCTGTTCCCCTGGTCGCCGACCAAGCGGGTGGCCACGAGTTGGGACATTGGCCGGTCGGATGCGACGGCGATTTGGTTCTGGCAGATGCAGGACGGCATGCGGACTGCGATTGATTATTATGAGAAACGCGAGGAAGACCTGACGCATTATGTGCGCTGGCTGACGACGCGGCCCTACAACTACTACCTGAACATCTGGCCGCACGATGCGGATCGAAAGACCTGGAATCCGCAGACCTACAAACAGATTGCGTCGGGCCTGGGCTTGCAGAATATCGAGATTCAGGAGCGGACTTCCGTCATGGAGCGGGTGAACGCTGTCCGGGCAAACTTTCCCAGCGTGCGGATCAATGTGCAGCCCTGGAGTGGTGGCGACGAAAGCCCGGAAATGGCGGCGGCCCGGATGCAGAGGGGCATTGACGCGCTGCGTGGCTACCAGAAGGTTTACGACACCGGCACGCGGGAATTTCTGGACCGGGCGAAGTACACCTGGCACCGGGATGGGGCGGATGCGTTCGGTTATGGCATCCAGCGGCTGCGGCCTGACCTGGGGCACAACTTGCAGGGCGATGCGATTTCCTATACAGGGCAAGAGATGGGTCAACGCTATGACCCGTTTCGATTCGCAGGAGTTTAGGCGATGCCATTCCCTCTTTTTGCCGCAATCCTTCTGGGCTCGGCCATTCTTGGTGGCAGTTCGCTCCTTGGGGGGATTCTGGGGAAGCCAAAAATCCCCAAGCCACCCGTTGCGCCGGATGTTCAGGATGCGACCGGAGCGTTGGACGAATCCCGAATACAGCGGCGGAGGCTGTTGGAAGGCGGGCGCGGCTCGACCTTTCTGTCCGGCCAAGGCGGCCCGGCCGATCTGGGGCAAACCCGGCGCGGCTCTGACGTGCTGAACCCCTTTGGAGCGGCAAAATAATGGACGGCAAGCGCATTATCCAGTTGCAGGAGCAGTTGGAGTCGGCCCGGACCACGACCGATGGCGTGTGGGCAGACGTGGCCCGCTACGTTGTGCCTGAACTGAACGGACGGTTCGGTGGTGGCGGGGCGGTTTCCAACAACCGGCCTGAGATTGGCTATGCGCTGGACACCATGCCCTCGGTGGCCCTGGACCGGTGTGCCGCGATTATGACCCAGCTTGCGACCCCGCATGAGCAGGAATACCACGATCTGCGGGTGTCGGACGATGTGCTCAACGACAAGGTGCGGGTGCAGCGCTGGTTGGCGTCCGTGAACCAAATCATCCGCCGCCGCCGCTATGGCTCGCGTGCCAACTTCCGCCGCCCGGCTGATGCGATGTACCGGGGCATTACTGGCTTCGGCTCTGGCGCCGTGATGCTGGTCGATGGCAAGGACGAGGGGCCTAAGTACGCGCCGGTGCCGATCTACAACCTGTTCCTGGCGACCGATCCGTTTGGGCTGATCGACCGTGCGCATCGGCGCTTGCGGTGGGATGCGAAGGACATCGTTCGGCAGTTCGACCCGGCCCGCGTGCCGGAAAAGATCAGGGATGACGCGAACAAGGATAAATCCGAGCAGCATGAAATCATCCATGCGATTTGGCCGGCCGATACGATTGACCCGCTGCGCAAGGATGCAGCAGGCATGCCGTTCCGCTCGTATTATGTTCTGCGCGACTCGAAGGTCGTTTTGGAAGAGGGCGGCTATTGGAAGTGGCCGCTGCCGGTCTTCCGCTACCAAGTGACGGATCACGACCCCTACGGCTGGAGCCCGGCCATGAAGGCCATGGGCGACATCAAGAGTTTGCAGGCCTATGCGCAAGGCAACATGGAGGCGGCGCACGCGGGGCTCAAGCCAGTGTTGTTGGCCAAGGCTGATGCCGTTCTGCCGCGCAATCTCCAGCCCGGCACGGTCCTCCCAGGGGGACTGGACTATTCCGGCAATCCGACGATCCGGCCTCTGATCGAGGGGCGGCAATTTCAGCCAGCGATGGAACTGATGGCGTCGATCAAGGAAACGATCAACGACCATTTCTTGGTTCGGATGATCCAGTTCCTGGTCGATTCCCCGCAGATGACTGCGACGGAAGTTCTGCAAAACGCACGGGAGCAGGGTATCCTGTTCGCGCCAACGGCTAACTTGCTCTATGGCGACGAGGCACTGATGGGCATGATCGGCTGGGAACTGGACAATGCGAGCCGGAACGGAGCCCTGCCGGAGCCGCCGCCCGAACTGATGGAAGCCTATGGCGACCAGGCGTCGATCGAGGTCGAGTTCGACAGCCCGATGACCCGCAACATGCAGGCCGACAAGGCGGTGGGCATCATCAAGACCTATGAATTTGCCGGTGGCATCGCCCAATACGATCCGACCGTCATGGACAGTCTCGATCACGACGAGGCATTGCGCTACGTGTCCCGGTTTGGCGGTGCCCCTCCGACGATCATGCGGCCGCGCGACGAGGCTGAAGCCCGGCGAGCGCAACGAGCACAGGCTCAAGAGGCTCAACAGATGGTCGAGGCGCTGCCGAAGATTGCGGGCGCTGCCAAAGATATGAGCATGGTGGACAATGCCGCTTAGCGGAAGAGACGTTGCCCGGCGCTTTTGGGACGCCACCAATCGTCAGTTGGCTCACTACCGGCCCGCCGTCGCCCGCGTCCAGGCATACCGCGACGTGTTCATGGTGAATGGCCAGGTGACAATGGCCGGAGAGCGCGCGCTGAAGGCTATGGCAGACTATGCCGGGATGGATAAAGGCCTGGACCAGTCCGCACTTTGCGCCGATGGCCGGGTAGATCCTTTCCGGGCCGGTGTGATGGAAGGGCGGCGCCAGATGGTTCTAGCCATTGCTGAAGCCGTCAACATGAACAGCCTGCAATTGCACCATCTTCTGGCTGAACTTGAAATTCGTGAAAACTGATTAGGAGCCCACCATGGCAGAACCCGAAGCCGCCGCACCAGCAACCCCCGCCGCCCCGGAAGCCGGTGCGCCAAGCCCGGCCCCGGCCACGGCAGCGCCCGCGCCGACCCTTGCCGACTATAACCGGCAGGTATGGGACGGCCTCGATCCTGGCGTCCGGGAATGGTACCAGGGCCGCGGGCATACCCCGGACAATTTCGACCTGGGGGAGATCGCCAAGCAGCGCCGCGAGATTGAGCGCGCATTCGGCAAGCAGCGGATCGTCAAGCCGGACAGCCCCGATGATGCCGAAGGCTGGGCTTCTGTCTGGAAAGACTTGGGCGTTCCGAACGACGCCAAGGGTTATGACTTCCTGAAGTCCGACGACCCTAAAGAGCAAGCCGATCTGGACAAGGTGGGCGAGATATTCCACAAGGCCAACCTGACGCCGGCGCAGGCCAAGGCCGTTTCCGAGCAATTGACGGAAATGTATGCCGACCAGCAGAACCAAAACACAGAATCGACGGCGGATGCCGAGGCCAAATGGGCGGAGACCGTTCAGAAGGAAGAAGGCGACCTGCGCCGGGAATGGGGAGGGCAGTACGAGCATAACAATGCCGCGGCAGGGAAGGCAATCAGCGTGCTGGGCCTGGAAGAAGCCGCCATTCAGCGGATCGCCAAGGACGCAGGCTTTGCGCAGACCATGAAAACGCTGGCCGCCATTGGTGGGGCAGTGGACGAGGCGACGTTCCGCGGCATGACAGGCGGCGCTCCTGTTGGCGCAACCGCCAACCGCGACACAGCCCTTGCCCGCATTGCGCAGTTGAAAGCCGACAGCGAGTTCCAGGGGCGGTTGCAGTCGCCGAACCCGAATACCCGCGGCCCGGCGCTTGCGGAATGGGACCGTTTACACAAAACAGCCTATGATGTAGGCTCTGCGGCGTAGGCTTCCTCCGTAGTCTATTGCGTTTTGTCCTTGGCAAACTTTCCCTCCGGGCTCAACCCTGGGGGGAATTTTTTGTGCCCCATGTTGCAGAAAAGCCACACTTAGGGCTTGACGTTGCTAAAAAGACACAGTAGCGGTTGGTGCGTCCACTACCGAGCAATCGAGGACAGACCGCGGGAAAGACCGCAATCGGGACGGCAGGCAGCCGGTTACCCCGGAGATCAGGAAGCAACCTTTTCTTTGGGAGACGGCTCAAATGCCCGAAACCTACCCGATCCAGGGCCATTTCGCGCCCACGTTCAAATCCAATCTCGAAATGCTTCTCCAGCAGAAGCAAACTCGATTCCTGCCCCACGTGATGCAGGGTTCATATCGCGGCGAGCAAGCCCAGGTCGTTGACCAGATAGGCACGCTGGACATGAGGCCGCGCACCGGGCGTCTGACCCCGATTGTGTTCTCCGAAGCTCCCGTTGACCGGCGCTGGGTTCGCCCTTTCGACTTTGATGTGGCACAGCCGGTCGAGCGCCTGGACAAGCTGCGCACCGTCACCGATCCGACCTCTGGCTTCGTAATGGCGGCGTTTGCGGCATCGCAGCGCCGGATTGACAAACAGATTTCGGCGGCTTTTTTCGGCGATGCTCTGACTGGCAAGGACGCGACGACCATAACCCCGTTCGCGACTTCTACCCAGACCGTTGGCGTCACCGTCGGCGCTACGGCGGCAACCGGCCTCAACATGGAAAAGATTCTCGCAGGCATCGAAATCCTGTTGGCCAACGAAGCGCTCAACGATGGCGACACGCTTTGCCTTGCCTACGCGGCATCGCAGTGGCGCGATCTGATGGGCGACGTGCGCATGACCGGCTCTGATTACCAGATGCAGTTGGAAACCAACTCGCGCAACCTGGGCCTGACGCTGGTTCATTCCGAACTGCTGCCGACCGACAGCAACGGCTACCGGCGCAATCCCCTGTGGGTGAAGTCGGGCATGCACTTTGCATTCTTCAACGACCTGATTACCGACATCAGTCCGCGCAAAGATTTGCAGGGCCACCCCATTCAAATCTACCACCAGATCACGATTGACGCGACCCGCACCGAAGAGGGCAAGGTCGTCGAAATCAAATCCAGCGAGGCTTAAACCATGGCTGTTGAAAATCTCCTTTCTACCGCCGCGACCCTGAAAACCCAGGGCCGGTTGGTTGAACGCAACGCTGCCGGTGCCCCGCTCAAAATCTACCAGCAGACCATCGAAATGTCGGCCGCGGCGACCAACGCATCGACCTATGACTTTTTCGACATTCCGTCTGACCTGAAAATCTGGGCGATCCAGTGGCGTTCTGACGATCTGGCAACGACCGGCTCGCCGACCATCGACGTGGGCTTGTTCCATGCCGATCTTGCAAGCGGCGGCGATGACAACGCCCTGCTTGACGGCCTGGACGTTGCAACGGGCGCCCTGAGCACGATCACCTACGATCCAATCGGCGTGCCGGGCCAAGAAGCCTGGGACTATGTGGCCAGTCAGACCACCGATCCGAACCAAATGCTGACGGTTCGGGCGACCCTGCAAGATGCTGCCTGCGATTCTGGCGGCACCATGACCCTGACCATCATCGGTTCGTAACCAAATGCGGCGGCTGGAGCAATCTGGCCGCCCTAAAGGAACAGCAGCATGGCTTCTCACTATTTTGCGATTGAACTCGGCGAAGGCCCGGCAGACGTGGAGCGCGATACTTCGACTCTGACCAAAACGGTCGAAGTCGCGGTCAATCTTGCCGACAACGCCACCCGCTCCGAAGTTCTGGTTGCGCTGCAACATATCGCGGCGAACATTGCCACCGGCGCCTGGCCACCGGCGTAACCCGGCATGACCAGCGCCGTCGCCATTGCCAACCTCGCGCTGACCAAGGTTGGCGGGAAACGGGTCGTTCTCCCCACGGAAAACACCGCGGCCAACAATGCGGTCAACGCCGTGTTCGATTTCGTCCGCCGTGCCGAATTGGAGTCCAACACCTGGCGCTTTGCGTCCAAGCGCGCCGAACTCTCCGCAGAGACCACAGCCCCGGCCTTTGGCTTCGGGCTTTCCTACATTCTGCCGGCTGATTGCCTGCGAGTGACGGAGATCGGCGGCGCGGGCTCGATCTGGTATCCGGACCCGCTGGGCATCGAGGCCGAACAGGTCATGCCTTACGAGATCGAAGGCCGCCGCATCCTGACGAACATCACGGCGCCGCTCCAAATCAAGTACGTGTTCGACGAGACGGTGGTCGCCAATTGGTCGGCCAATTTCTCCATGATGGTCGGCACGCGCATCGCCTCCCAGGTCTCTTTCGACCTGTCCGACACAGCCGCCCTTGGCGACCGGCTGGAGCGGGAATATTATTCCTGCCTGACCCGCGCGGTGCTCTCCAACGAAATCCAGCAACCGGCCAACCGCCGCCCGGCATCGACCTGGGCCGCCGCCCGTAGCAGCGTCACCTTCATCCCGCTCGCCAACGCCGCGTCGTAGCCGCCATGGTGGAACGCTACGCCATCACCGACTTCTCCAGCGGGGAGGCGTCACCGCGAATCCAGTCCCGCGTGACGGAACGGCGGTACGCCTCGTCCTGCAAGACCATGCTCAACTTCCGGGGTTTGGGTCAGGGACCGGCACAGTATTGCGCGGGCACGGAGTATGTCGAAAGTACCAAGACGCCCGGCGACCGCGTTTGGCTGATGGACTTCCGGTATTCGCCGGATCAAAGCTATATCCTGGAGTTCGGCGACCAGTATGTCCGGTTCTGGCGTGACCATGGGCAGCTTCTCTCTGGCGGCTCCCCGCTGGAAGTGGCGACCCCTTATGTTCTGGCCGATCTGACCAGCGCAGACGGCACCTTTGCCCTGCGGTTTTTCCAGTCGGGCGATAGCCTGTTCATTGTCCATCCCTCCTACTGGCCGCGCGAATTGCAGCGCGTGACCGGCACCAGTTGGACCCTGACCCGCTTCATGCCGGATGATGGGCCGTTTATGGACGAGAACACGACCGCGACAACGGTCTACGCTTCAGCGGGCAGCGGCTCGATCACCCTGACCGCATCGGCCAACATCTTTGCGTCCACAGACGTGGACTCGCTGTTCTATCTGGAGGCAACGACCATCTTCGCCAAGCCATGGGCTGCGGGTGAAACGGCCATTCCGGCTGGCGCCTCGCGGCGCGTGGACCTCAGAACCTACATTGACACGAGCGGCGGCGGCACGGCCGGAACCATCGTCCCCACACATACGACCGGCACGCAAAATGATGGCAGCATTGATTGGCGATATGTGCACTCCAGCGCCGGCTGGGTGCGGATCACGGGCTATACCTCGCCAACCCAGGTGACAGCGACCGTTATCGGCGTGTCCTTACCGGGCGGCGTGATCGGCGGAGCCAACGCTACAACCGTTTGGGCGTTCGGCGCATGGTCCGAAACGCGGGGATACCCATCGCAGGTGTCGATTTTCCGCGAACGGCTTGTATTCGAGCAGGACCTGACTTTCCAATTCAGCGAGGCTGGTGTGCTGCGTGCGTTCGGGACCAGGACGGGCGGGGAAATCACCGCAGCCAACGGGTTCACGCGCAAACTGTATGGCGATGCGCTTGGGCAGGTGCAGTGGGTCCATTCAGGCACCAACCTGGAGATTGGCACGGCGGGCGGCGAACTGACCATCCAGGAAATCACCACTAACGACCCGTTCGGGCCTGACAATGCCTCGGTGGTGGCCAGAACGCGGTACCGGTCCCTGAACATGGCGGCGCTGCCCGTCAATGACGTGACGCTGTTCATGCAGCCGTCCGGCCGGAAACTGCGGGAATGGTTTTTCGACTTCAGCCGGGACTCCTTCCGCGGCCCTGATATGACCTTTGTCTCTGAGCACATCACCAAGCCGGGCATTGTGCAACTCGCGTACTGCGCAGAGCCGATGTCAACAATCTATGCCGTGCGCTCGGACGGCGTGCTGTTGCAGATGACCTACGAGCGGGAGAATGAGGTCGTCGGCTGGTCCAGGCGGCAGATCGGCGGCGGTGGCTTTGTGGAAAGCATCGCGTCGATCCCCAACCCGGACGATGGCACCGATGACCTATGGCTCATTGTGCGGCGCACCATCAATGGCGCCACGGTGCGCTATGTCGAGTGGATGCACCAGCCCCTGGAAGAAGGCGACGACATTGCGGACGGCTGGTATCTGGACTCGGCGGTTCGGTATGACGGCGCGGCGACGACCGGCATTTCCGGCCTGGGGCATCTGGAGGGCGCCACGGTGCGGGTTCTCGCCGATGGCTTCACCCATCCCGAACTGACGGTGGCCAGCGGCGCCATCACGCTCAATTTTGCGGCTGCCAAAGTGCTGGTAGGGTTCAGTTACCCAGGCCTGATCGAGACGCAGCGCCCGGAAGCGGACAGGCGCATGGGGAGTTCCATCGGCGCGGCGCAACGGTATTCCCATTTGGTTGTGGACCTCCAGGCATCGGGAGCCGGAGCCGGGACCAAGGTCGGGATCGAAGGCGATATGGCGACCATCATTCTGCGGCGCACCGATGATGACCCATCGGCCCCGCCTCCGCTGTTCTCCGGCACCTACGATGTTGACAGCCCCGGTGGCTGGCACTTGGGCGAGCCGATCCGTGTTGAACAAGACGATCCGCTGCCGCTTGTCGTGCGCGCGCTGGTCCCGCGTGTAAGGGTGGGTGGCTAATGTCGGCAATGGCCATAGCGGCGGGGTTCCAGGCGGTAGGCTCCATTGTTGGCGGGTTCATGGCCCGGCAGGAAGCCAAAACACGCGCCTCGTTCGAGCGCATGCGGGCCAAGACCGTGCGCGACCAGGCGACGGCGGAAATCCGCACGCGCGGCCGGCAGAACATTCGGGACCGGGGCCGGGAACAGGCAGCCATCGCGCAAACCGGCTTTGCCATGGAAGGCGACCTGATGGATTTGGTCGATCAGGCGGATATTGACCGAGAAATGGACCTGCTGAACATTGCCTATCGTGGCGAAGTGCAGGCCATCGGGCTTGAGACCCAGGCCAAATTGGACGAGGCTGCGGGGCGGAACGCTCTGATCAAGGGCTTCCTGGGTGCTGCCGGTGCCGTTGGCGGCGCT